>OGYF01000021.1_pt1 | contig 177485 bp, 121 predicted proteins | sample 1576451 | NCBI WGS metagenome assembly OGYF01 (sample SAMEA3541505, study PRJEB24748) | human gut metagenome | biome: human gut; feature: human-associated habitat; material: faeces | place: China | collected 2012
CCACTGAATAACTAAATACTAAACAAATAAACAATACTACTTTTTTCATGGATAAAAAATCATTGTTTTTTAAATTCAACTAACAGCATCTCATTCGCCTTAAGTCCTATTGTTATTTTTTGATTACTAATTTTTTTTACACCAATTCTCTTTTTCCCATTTTCTGTAACCTCATACAAAGTAACACTTCCTTCTTCAGGAAAAGAATCTGGTAATTTCCACGTTCTTTTCTTATATCCTTTTTCACTATATAAAATCAAATTTTTATTTTCTCCTAACCACTGAGCCGGAATACACACATCATTGTCTTCTACAAGTATTGTTTTTCCTTTTCGTAAAATAAAACGCCCATTAAATAATTCCGTGTGAACTCCATTTGAAAATTGTACTGCTTTATAATTTTCACCTTCAACTCTATACAGTCGATCAAATCTATTTAAATAGTTAAAAATTAAAGTCATCGTACAAAACTTCATTTTAAACTCTGCAAAAGTATCAGAACCATGTCCTTTCATAAAAATTTGTTCTGCATTTAGATTTGTACCAAATAGCTTGCCCCAATCGCTATAATGATCACATCCACCACAAATTTGGTTTGCAGTATATTTCAAATATAAATCTTCACCTTTAAACCACCATCCCATTGTCTGATAGCCATCAAATATTCCTAATAATTTACCCTGAGGTACCCCTTCTGTTGTAACATCAATACCTTTTGAATCAAAGTACTTTATAATATTCCGTTGCGCTTTTATTTCATCCTCTTGAGTAAAATCTAAAAAAGGACTAATAGGGGATTGCATTTCTATACCCCATTCTCCATTCTCTTTTTTTATTGGATTAGGAACTGCAGAGTGATATGCGTCTATATGAATTGTCCCAGCTTCTTGAATAGGTAATATCTCACAAAGTTTATCAATTCTTTCTTGTGTAAAACCTAATTTCCACTCTTGAGCATAACTTATTGGATACCCCCATTCACCTCCTCTCAAAGCTCCTGTTTCAGTCCTCGCTATTACGTTATTTGCAACATATTTATCCCATAAAGGGCTATCTTCATAAGCATCTATCATATTAATATGTACACTTACAGATGTATTATATTTTTTAGCTTCAGCCATCAACCACTTCAAACTCTCTAGAGCATTGGAATCTTGAGGACGTTTAATAGCTTCGTTTCCTTCAAAAAAAGCAGGATATTTTGAATCATGTCCTAAATATTGCCAACCAACTAAATATACAACTTTAGGCATCCCCATAGTTATTTTATCCATGCCCTTTATTATTTCCAGAGCTTGTTCACAGTTCATATATAACTTCTGTGTTCCATTATCTCTTCGTTTAAATCTACCGTCAAAACCGGAAGAGCACATAAACAGTTTTGTCACATAAGTCTTTGTATAATCATGTCGAGGTGTAACATACATTTTAAAGTCTTTGTTAAAATCAGCGTACACAGTATCAAGTTTCAATGTACTCCCTTTTGCTCCTATTAAAACATTAGTTAATCCGAGTAATAATAAGCAAGTAATAAATTTCATAGATTTCATACAATATCAAATTTAAATATTAACCGTAACTGTTTTTTCTGGAGTAACTTCAACATCTACAAAAGAGTATATATTTCCCATTATATCTGTTTCATACTTAGCTGAAACCCTTTTATTATTCACCTTTAATTCCTTATACTCTCCATAAAATGAAGCTCTCCATTTAATAGTCATATTTCCATTATTCGTAAAAGTACTTTTAATCAATCCTTCGTGCTTTACATTAATACTTGTTCCTAATATTGATAATTTCGTAACTTCTGCCCATTGTGTTTTCTCCGACAACTGAGGCAATGTCTGCAAAACACCATTTGATGCATCAGGTAAGACTCCCATTAAACCGCCTACCAGACCTTCCATTACACCAAATGAAACTTCTGGATAATCACTACGATTAGAATTCTGTAAAGTAGTCATATATTTATAAGCTTCGTCAGGCATTCTATATTTATAAAGCAAAGTTGGATAGTGTGATTGATTTTCAACATTACATTCCATTTTAAGAATACGATCTAATGTGATCTGTGATCTTTCAGGAGAAGAGGTTGCATCAAACCATACAATATAAGTTTCTCCTTGCATTTCGGTATCCAAAAAGTCACCTTCTACACAAGACCAAAAGAAATTATAATGATTCTTTTCCTCATTCCAAAATTTATCATTTAATACAGATTTATATTTTTCAGCTTTTTCCCTATAATATTTAGTCTTAGTTAGATCATCTTTTACAATCAACATTTTTGAATAAGCATAAAAACCTGCATACAAGGAAGCTACCAAATCTCCAGCTACACTAAAACCGCCCTCAGTTTCAACATAAGAAGGAATACCCTTGCAACCATTAAACTTACGATCAGGACGCAATGGTAGTTCAGTATTCATATAAGTAGGGCGAATTAATAATTCCTCTGGATTCAATCGCCAATGATTTATATACTGATTTAATGTCTTTTCATAGAAATTCTCAAATACTGGATTATATAAATATTGCTTATTTCCGGTCCAATTATACAATTTCAAACAAGCCTGTAATACATCTAAATTAGCAGGTAAAGTGTACCAAAACTGTTCATCATCCACATAGTCTACCGGAGCAGGTTTATTATATCTATTAATTTCCCAAAAAGAGCACCAATCTCTTGATTCTGAAACATTCTCAGCGAATCTATACATCATATTATAATTATGTTTAGACAAACCCAATATTTCTCCAGCAACACATTGATGAGCAATATCTCTCATACAAAAGGCCTCCCGATTTGGTAACGCAGCCTCATACCAATAACCAACGGGGTCTGTACCATCATGTGCAAAACTCAACGCCTTTTGTTTGGCCCAATTAAATGTATTTTCTAATAACTTATCAGAAGATTTGAACATCAAATCATTTTGAGACATTACATAATTTGAGATAAAAAAAGGCATCAATAATACTAATAAATATTTCATGACATAGATTAATTTTAATTCATAAAAGCACAGAACATTAAAGTCTTTCTATTTTTAACATTCTGTGCTACTACTTACTTCTAAAACATTTTATAACATATCATACCCAGGATTCTGTTCCAATTTATCATTCTTCCTTATCTCTTTATTAGGAATTGGGAATAAATAATGATTGGGAGCAATGAATTTTCTTGTATCAATTTGTTCTATTTGATATGATTTCGTACCGTCAGCTTCCTTAATAATTTTTATTCCATTTTCTGGTCCGTTATCTGTTATTTCAGCAATTTTCCAACGTCGAACATCATACCATCTATGTTCTTCAAAAGCTAATTCTATTTTCCGCTCATGTCGAATTGCCTCACGTAACTTTTCACCGCTTGCAGTAATATCCGGAAGAACATTTTTACCAGCCCTTGCTCTTGCTCTGACCATATTTAAATAAGATCTCGCTTTATCTTCTTCTCCTAACTCACACAAAGCTTCTGCATAATTTAAGTAAACTTCAGCAAGACGACAATAAATCCAAGGTTGAGAACCCTTATCTTCCCATGGGGCTGTTAATGATTCATCCATAAACTTTCTAATTGTATAATGAGTATCTGATTTATTCCAATTGTCAGTACCATATTCACTATCTTTTCCCCCTGTTTGTCCATCCTCATTAATCCAAAAATCTACAACATCATCACGGAAATTTTGTCCATCACATACAATTGATGCATAAAATCTAGGTTCTCTACCCTTCCATGGATCAGATGTTGCTGTAGTATATATAGATGGATCTGGCATACTACCATCTTCCATTTCATAACTATCAACCATCTCTTGAAGGACACAAGTTGCAGACCATCCAGTCCAACCATTAGGTGTGTTTGCCCAATCAAAACCGTTATCATACTCTGTCGTATATAGTCTTTGGAAAATAATCTCAGGACTTTTAGAATCTAAGAAAAGACTTTTATAATCCGAATCCAAACTATAAATCCCCAAGTCTATTACAGCTTTTGCCGCATCAGCTGCTAATTGCCATTTACTTTTTTCGTTTGTCACATTCCACAATGGACTTGCTGCATGTAGTAACATTCTGGCCTTCATCGCCATTGCCGCTCCTTTTGTCGCTCGGCCAAAATTTGAACCACTTTGTTGCAAAGGTAATAAAGAGGCAGCCTTATCAAATTCTTCTACAATAAATTGAACACATTCCTCATAAGAATTTCTAGAAATCATCATCTCTTCATCATCCAACTCAAAAGTTCTTGTTATAATAGGAACACCACCATATCTACGAACTAAGTCCATATAATAATATGCCCGAAAAAAAGTCATTTCACCAATTAGCATATTCTTTTCATCTTCTTCAACATCTGTCAATTGTTCTATATTCTTAAAGAAAATATTACAGCTTCTAATATTTGAATAATAAGAATCCCAAATACCAAAACTTCCATATTGATCAGGAGTCATCTCTCCTCTGGTTAAAGTATAAGAACTACCCCAACTAAAATTATTTCTAGATTCATCACATACAAAACGAAGAGCTGTCTGATCAAATCCATTAGCAAGTAACGTATAATGTCTGGTTACATAAGCATTAGCCAAAGATATATCCGAAAAGACATTGGATTCCGTATATGAATCTAAAGGTTCTACTTCCAAAAAATCACACGATGTTGTACCTATTAGAAGGAATCCTATCAAAAAATTTTTTATGATTTCTATTTTCATATTCCCATCAATTAAAATGATAAATTAATACCTACTGTATAAGTTCTTTGCTGAGGATAATACTGTCCTGCATAAACAGAACTTGACTCTGGATCTTGAAATCCAATATGATCAATAGTAAACAAATTATTTCCAGTTAAGAATAATCTTAAATTCTGCACTTTAATTTTTTCTGTTATTTCTCTAGGAATCGTATATGATAACTCAACATTTTTCAATCTGATAAAAGCAGCATTTTTCAGCCAAAAATCAGAATATTTTGTATTCATGCTATTATCTTTATTAAAAGCTCTAGGATATTTTGCATTTGGTGTAAGCTCTGCCGATATCCACCGATTATCAAAAAACTCTTGATAAGTATTATACGATATCGGTATAATCATTTGCTTTGCTCTAGCTTGACCACTCCATAAAATATTCAAATCAAAACCTTTCCATGACAACCCCATGTTCACACCAAAGACAATTTGAGGAATATTACTAATATAATCTCGATACTGATCATTACTTGTCAACTTACCATCACCATCTAAATCAACATATTTAATATCACCAGGACGTGCGTTTTCAAAATGCGGAGTTGCATCTATTTCTTCTTGAGTTTGATAAATGCCATCTGTTTTATACATTAACCAAGAATCTATCGGATATCCTGTTCTTTTCTGCCACTCTGGAACGTTTGCTGCTTCGTCAAAGAATACAATTTTATTTTTTGCATACGTCATATTAAATCCTATATTATAACGTAGTTCATTTATAGTGTTATCATGAGTCAATGCTATTTCAACACCTCCGTTATTGACTTCACCTATATTCTGATCTGGTAAAGACAGTCCCGTATAACTTGGAACTGAAGCATTCTTAGGTGTCAAAATATCTTTTCGGTTTTGATTAAAATATTCAGCTACAACACCCAACAAGCCATTCCATAATCGTCCTTCTAATGCAATATTTTTTGTATCCACTTTTTCCCAAGTTATACTAGGATTACCTATACGAGATTCACTAAATGCATTATTTAAAACAGGAGTTTCTCCTAAAATTGCCCCATTAGACATAACAAAGGTTGTCAAATACTGAAACTGATCTACTCTATCGTTTCCTAATTTTCCCCATGACGCTCTCAATTTTAAATCATCTAACCATCCTAGACTATCCATAAATGATTCTTCACTTAAACGCCAACCCACAGATAATCCGGGAAAAGTACCCCAACGATGTCCTTTTGCAAAATTCATAGAACCATCATGACGTAAAGTAAACTCTAGCATATATTTACTCTTATAATCATAATTTATTCTTCCAAATAAATTCTGCCTTGCAGAAATATACCCATATCCACTATTAGTTTTTTCTTTGTCTCCGCCATAATTAAGATACGGCAATTGATCACTTAAAAAATATCCTCTCCATGCAGAAAAATAATCACCTTCTGTTTTACTCTGTTCATAGGCAATAAAAGCACCCAACCTATGCTCTCCAAAAGTACGATCATAAGATAATTTTGCATGAAGAGTTGTTGTATGATATTTCGAATTATCTTGAGATAAAGATATTGTATTATTACTCAAACTAGTAGTTTGCTTTACATACTCATCTAATATTTCATCATATGTATATGTATCCCAACAAGTTTTTAAATTTTTATTATGACGATCATGACGGTCAAATGCAGCGAATCCATTAAAAGACAACCCTTTAACTATTTTATCTAAATTCAATTCAAATGCAAATTTTGTATCCAAGAAAAAATCATCAGTTTTATCATAGCCAACGTCTTTCCCACTCGCCAAAATTGCCAAATTATTACCCCAAGCTATACCTGGTCCTGGCAATCCATTTGGATAATAATCATATAAATATGGATATGCCATAAAGGCTTCCCAAAACATAGAAGAAGTACCTAATGGACTTGTATTACGAGCCTCATTTCGACCTGAAATATTAACTATTATCTTAAGATCCTTAGACACTTTAGCTTCTAAATTCGCTCGAACTTGATATGTTTTAAAATCATATACTGTATTCCTATAAGCAGGTTCTTGATAAGAGAAGTCTCCACCAATATAATATTTAATCGCATCCGTTCCTCCACTTAAAGAAGCAGAATGACGCGTTTGAGGAGCAAAAGTTCTAAACATAGCTTTCATCCAATCTGTATCACCATATTTTTTTGTATTAATCGTCCCATCTAAATATCCATCTTTTATATTCTGCCATAACTGAGTTGAACCTTGATGCATATTAATCTCATCATCATAAACCATCCAGTCATAAGCATTTAATAATTTAGGTGTTCTTGTATGCTGAGATAGGCTAAAAGTTCCTGTATAATTTATTGTTGGTTTCGATAAAGTTCCAGTCTTTGTCGTCACCAAAATGACACCATTAGCCGCTTGAGCTCCATAAATTGCAGCTGAAGCATCTTTCAAAACAGAAATAGACTCAATATCATTAGGGTTTAATCGTTCAAGACCATCTCTATTGGCAACTCCATCTATAACAATCAATGGAGAATTATCATTCAAAGATCCCTTTCCTCGAATAAGTAAGGTAGAATAATCACTACCAGGTTCACCCGAACGATTAGTTGCAATAACACCAGGTACCTGACCAGCAAAAGCATTTGTAACATTCATTGAACCTGATCTCTTTATACTTTCACCTTTCAATGCAGACACAGATCCTGTAATAGTTGCTTTTTTCTGTGTTCCATACCCAACAACTACCAACTCATCCAATGCTTCCGAGTCTTCTTTCAACGATATTGATAACTTTGTCTGATTACCTACTTTTATCTCTTGACTTGCAAACCCGATATAAGAAACAACCAATGTTGCATCTTTATCCACATCCAAAGAGAACTTACCGTCCATATCTGTAATGGTTCCACTCGTTGTGCCCTTTACCATGATATTTGCTCCAATTACTGGCATACCGGTCGGATCCAACACAACACCTGTAACCGTATTCTTTTTCTGTTGCACAACAGTTACAACGGGAGCGACTTCTGTCACTTCTTTTCGCTTTGAAAGAAGTATCTGCCGATCATTGATGGTATACATAACATCTGTATTCTTGAATAACTGTTCCAAGATACTTTCTACCCGTTGATCTTTCAGATTAACAGATACTTTTCTATTTACATCAATTGTTTCATCTAAATAGAAAATGATAAATTCGCTATGTTGTTCGATATAATCAAATACTTCCTTGACGGATTGATCTTGAACGGAGATCGTGAAGGTCGTTTTTTGTGAATAACTTTCTGTTGCAAAACCTGCCTCCACTCCAAGTATTAGACATAATGTACTTAGCTTCAATGCTCTAAATATTTTTGGTTTTAAATAGATATTCATATCTTTGTATTGATTTTACAGTTAATACTTTTATTAGCGTAAATGTTTCTTCGGGCCGATCAATATGGGGGTATTGTTCGGCCTACTTTTTTGGTATTAGATTGTTCTTATTTCATAGGCATTTCAATTTAAAGGTTCATACTTAATAATTATTTGTTCATGATCATGTTCTACTTTAATTGGAGCCGCTTTGGATAAATTCTCCAAAACATCGTCTACATGTTCTGTCAAATCCAATTTACCACTGCAGTTTAAAGCTCCTACTTTTTCATCACACACAATGGATACTGCATAATAGCGAGACAAACGCTTGAAAAGAACAGATAATTGCTGACCAGCAAATTGATAATACCCGTTTTTCCAAGAGATATAATCTGTGGCATCCACCTCTTTTATGGAAGTTTCTTCCGTTTGTTTATCATATTCATATAATTCGTTTGGAGCCAATACTTCTGCCGTATGTGCCTGCGACTGTACTTCCACCTTTCCATTTACCAAGACAACCTGTTGCTGGTTATCTTCTGGATAAGCACAAACATTGAAACTGGTTCCTAATACCCGAACTGACATTTGTCCGGTCTTTACATAAAATGGTTTGTCAGGATTCCGTGTCACCTCCAGATAAACTTCGCCATCCACATAGATTTCTCTTTTATCTCCTTTAAATAAATGTGGATATACAACTTTAGTCGATGAATTAACCCAAAGCTTTGTTCCATCTGATAAGGTTAAAAAAGAACGTTTTCCTGCCGGAACAATCAACTTATTCAATTGGACTTCATCTCCGTTCTTATGCTGGACGGATTGTTTCCGTATACTTTCTGAATTGACGCGCACTTCACCTTTTTCATCATAAGAAATCTTACTTTCCTCTTCGGATATCAATACTTTCTCCTCATTCGAGAAGACTAACTGAACTTCATCTTGTTCCTTTTCCGCCGGTAGATCAGCAATGATCGTTTGATAATCAATTTCTTTTTCTGGTAATAAATAAGGTATTGTCAAAGCTAGAACGAGAATAGCTGCAACGGCTGCCGCCACACCATACCGGAATAACTGGAATCGTTTCTTTTGCTGATTTTCCCGTTGAATCTTATTCCAAAGATCCGATACTTCCGATGCCGGAAGAAGTGGACGACTTACATCTTGCCGGAAACGGTTCATGAGCATACGAGCCATCCGTATTTCTTTTGCCAACGACAAATCTGTCCGTTCCAAATCCAACCAAAAAAGACGTGTTTCTTCCGTTGGATGCAATTCGGAATGGATGAAGAAGTCATCATTCAACAATTGTTCTGCGGTATATCCGGTATAGTTCTTATTCATTTTTTATCCTGCTTTGCTTATAAGAGTAAGAGACCGGATTTTTATACTCAGTAAAAAGGAACTTTTTTTCAAAAATCAATAAAAAATTTTTCCGGATAAATAAAACACAGAAATAAGAACAAATCTCCGCACGCTTCGCGTATTTTTTTCAGGGAACGCTGAATCAAGTTTTGGGCCGACTGATAATTCAAATCCATCAATCGGCATATATCTTCCATAGGTAACTCCTGGACAAAACGGTAATACATAATCTCTTTCTGACGAGGTGTCAGAACTGAAAGCATTTTTTGTACCTGATGAGTTTCATTATGCAAGGATTCGTCTTCAATAAATTGGTCTTCCACACTCATTTCTGCAAGGAAAGGAATCTCTTCCTCTATGGAATCATACTTCTGGCTACGCAGTAAACTTCTACAAATATTATGCTTCAAGGAAACCAGCAAGTAGGTTTTAACTTGACAGGATATTTCTAAATGGCTCCGATTGGCATACAGATAGACAAATAGATCCTGAATGCAGTCTTTCACCAACTCTGTATCCGAAGTAAAGCACAGCCCATATTGATACAGGTCTTGTACGTATTCTTCGTAAAGACTAGCATAAGCGTCATCATCACCTGCCATAAACCGATTCCACTTTTCTATAGGCTCCATGTCTGCATTCCTATATTCCTTGGGTATTTATTGCAAAAATAGAGATATTTTCCCCAGGAAACAACTTAACCCATAAAACCCTGATCTCCATATCTAACTTATCACCTAGTTTTTCATTGATTACAATTCCTTTCTAAACAACAGAAATTCATCTTTATACCATAGGAAACTCATAAAAACATACGATATATTATTTGATTCACCAATGTGAATTAAATAAATCACCTATATGAATTAATTGAATCACAGTTATGAATTGATTAATTCACATTAGTGAATTAATTAGTTTGTTAAGAATAAATGAAGAAAAGACAGGACTAAAACAGTAAAAACAAAAAAGTCATGCTTTATTTCCTTCCGTATTCTGAAAGGAATAAAGCATGACTTCAATATGCTTTCAATGAATTTATTCTGTTTCGTCGGGTAAATAGAATTCAAAATCGGCATCATGATCGCAGGTCAATGTGCCGTCTTTGAAAACCAACTGAGCCACTTGGATAGACGAACGGCGTAAGTCGTATGGCAAAACGCCGTTTTCACCCAAAGGCGCCTCGTTATGACTGGTTCGTCCCGGATGCGTGAAATAAAAGATATAAGCCCGATGATTGGTAACAACCACATCGGCATGAGCCCCACTGGGTGTATCTTCCGGTCTCGAACTTGCTTCTCCTAAAATCAAGCCTTGTTTTTCCCATTTATCCAAGTCTTTGGAACGATAGATGCGAAGGCCTTTCCATTCGTCCGTCAACATCCAGAAGTATCCACGGAAACGAAATACCTTAGGTCCTTCGTGAGCATCACCGTCGATAACGACCTTCGAAGCCGACCAGTCATGCAAATTCTTGCTTTCCGCCATCAAGGTATGCGATCCTGCCGCTTCATCCTTGTACCACATACGCCAACGACCATCCGGCTTCTGATAAACCGTAGCATCGATCACCGAATTGGACGATAATTTCAACGGACCTACACATTTCCAGTCCCACAAATTACGACTGGTATAATGTACAATCTGTTTGTCTCCGCCCCAATGACTACGAACGCCACGGATATAAGCCACAAACATGTGGTATTCACCATCCCGATAAACCACTTCAGGAGCCCAGAATGTATTATGACCTTCTTCGAATTCCAAATCTAATGTCCCCCGATACACCCAGGTTTGTCCATGATCTGTCGATTCGGCCACACCAATTTTCGTTCCATAACAATACGCCACATCCGGCGCATCCAAGTTTGCCCGGCGCTGGGTATATAACATCCACCAGCTTTTGGCTTCCTGATTCCAAACAACTACCGGATCGGCCGCACCATCTGTTACCGGATCACGATACAAAGGAGCCGGAGCTTTATGAACTATATCTTGTGCAAACAGCGGGAAACCACATACCCATGCCAACAAGACATACAAACCGATACGCAATAAGGTAAAACTTTTCATTTTCATTGTCTATTAAAGATCCTATACTTTGATGAGGGTTATTTCTAAAACTCCCGAATTCCGATTTTAAAGTCCATGACTTTTGAAAACGAAACTCGGGAGTTTTATAAGCTAAAGAAAGAATACAACTTAATATTCTTCCCTATATTTACTTTCTTCTTTATCTTCTAAGATACTCAAATAACTTTTATAGCGCGATTCGCTAATATAATGTTCCTCGACAGCCTGTAATACCGCACAACCCGGTTCATGACGGTGCGTACAATTATTAAACTTACATCCGGCAGAGATCTTGAATATTTCAGGGAAATAATGCGAAATCTCCGCATCTTCCATATCAATGGTTCCAAACCCTTTGATACCCGGCGTATCAATCAGATAACCACCTTCGGGCAATGCCACCATTTCCGAAAAGGTCGTTGTATGCATACCTTTATTGTGATACTCAGAAATATCACCCGTACGCAAACTTACGCCCGGAATCAGTTTATTGATAATTGTAGATTTACCCACACCCGAATGACCGGAAAGCAAAGTAATCTTATCTTTCAGATCCGCTCTTAATCCATCCAATCCTTCTTCGGTCTTGGCACATAAAGTCGTACACGGATAACCGATAGTCGTATATAAATGAATCAAGCCCTGCATGTATTCCCAGTCTTCTCCTTTATACCGGTCAATCTTATTGAATACCAGTTTAACCGGGACCCGATAAGCTTCGGCTGTTGCCAGAAAACGATCAATAAAAACAGTCGTGGTAATCGGGTAATTGACCGTTACGATCAGCATCGCCTGATCTACATTGGCAGCAATGATATGCGCCTGTTTAGACAAATTCGATGCACGGCGAATAATATAGTTCTTCCGTTCTTCAATCTGACAGATAAACGCCGTACCTTCACGGTTTTCTTCTATTTCAACCCGGTCACCAACAGCCACCGGATTGGTAGTCCGAATACCTTTCAGACGGAAATTACCTTTGATCTTACTCTCAACATATCTTCCGTCTTCCGTATAAACGGTATACCAACTACCCGTATTTTTAATTACCAAACCTTTCATTAAACCGTCATTATTTCTTTTTCTTTGGCAATATACAGTTCATCTACTTTCTTGATAAACTTATCATGAACTTTCTGAACTTCTGCCTCTGCATCTTTTTCCACATCTTCAGGAACACCGTCTGTCTTGATGCTCTTCTTCAAAGCTTCAATAGCATCACGACGAGCGTTACGGATACTGATTTTCGCCGTTTCCGTTTCCTGCTTAGATTGCTTTGCCAACTGGCGACGACGTTCTTCAGTCAATGGAGGAATACCCAAACGAATGATTTCACCATTGTTTTCCGGAGTAATACCAACTTCAGAGTTCAAGATCGCCTTTTCGATTTCCTTGATCAAGTTCTTTTCCCACGGTGTAATGACGATTGTCTTCGCATCCGGAGTATTGATGGAAGCAACATTACTTAACGGAGCCATACTGCCATAATAAGGAACACGAATTCCATCCAGAATTTTCGGATTCGCCTTTCCTGCGCGGATACGAGCCAACTGTTCATCCAAATAAAGGATAGCAGATTCCATTTTCTCTTCTGCTTCTTTCACAAACTTCTTTGTATCAACCATATCTATACCAATTTTATTCGTTTTTATTATCAAGATTAATTTTCTTCCTTGCTTTTTCTTCTGCCAACCAGCTCCGTTTTTCTTTCATTCTAAAGCCAGTTATCTTTTGATTTTTTAATTATAAACAAAGGTAATGAAAAGAATTTAAACTTTGCAAGCCGCAAGTCCTTTTTTGAGGCCTGTTTATTTCAGAATGTTAGTAACATCCAACTCTTTGTCCTATAACCGAAAATCCCATGCCACAAAGACTACTCTTGTGGCAAATCAGGATGTTTCTTAAAATAACCGGACAAATAAGTCAGATACAAGGCTCCTACACCCAGTATGATCAGCGATCCGGCCTGCGAATCAATCCAATCGGAAACAATTCCCATCGGCAAAACGAACAAAGCACCGCCACACAGTCCCGTAATCATCAACCCGGATACTTCATTCTTCTTGTCAGAGAAAGCATTCAGCACTTTAGATATCAAGATGGAAAAGATATTGGCATTACCAACACCCAAAACCAGCAGTACTACATACAATTGTTCTAATGTGAAGGCAAACGACAAACCGATTAAAGCAAACAGCAATCCCAAAACGCTCCAACGAAAAAAGCGGTCCGGAGCCATATACTGTAAGGCAACTGCACCGATCAGGCATCCAACCGTTCTGGAAAGAAAATAGATACTACCGGCCATGCTGGCATCTGCAACCGTAAAGCCCAAACGTTCGATAAAGAGTTTGGGGGCTGTCAAATTAATTCCCACATCGATTCCTACGTGGCAGACGATACCAATCCAGACCAAACGAATCAATGGTTTACTCAGTAGTTTCCCATAACTTTTCAGAGAATCACTTTCTGAATAATCATCCAGTTCTTCAATGGATGTAAATCCCAGACCAATGATAGAAACAAGGGTAATCAACATAAAAACCGGATATAATTCACGCCATTCATTCATGGTCAGCGCAGCCCAACTGGCTATTAACGGCGCCAGGAAGGAAGCTATACCTTTGATAAATTGCCCCAGGGAAAGAGAACTTGCCAAATGTCTTTCAGACACGACATTCGACACCAATGGGTTTAATGAAACTTGTAAAAGGACATTGCCAATACCCAATAACGAAAATGAAATCAGCATCATGACAAACTCATAACGCAACAAGGGAATGAGCAAGGAGACTGTCGTAATAAACAAACTCAACAGCACGGTCTTCCGTCGTCCGATATAGTTCATCAGAATTCCTGCCGGTATCGAAAACAACAGAAACCATAAAAAGACCATTGCCGGACACAAATTGGCCATTGTGTCCGACAATTCAAAGTCAACTTTCATGTGATTAGCCGCAACTCCTACCAGATCCACAAATCCCATTACAAAGAAAGACAACATAACAGGGATAAGTATCAACGAGGAATGCGTCCTATTTCTTTTCATAAAAACGTATCAGAAAAAGTATCTTTAATTATGCACATACGTACCGATGTCTTCACCATCCATCACTTTCTTCAAGTTTCCGTTCTTGTCCATGTTAAAGACAATAATAGGTAAATTATTTTCCTTGCACATGGTCGTTGCCGTCAAATCCATCACTTTCAGACCACGTGTATAGATTTCGTCATAGGTAATATCAGAGAACTTCACAGCTGTCGGATCTTTCTCAGGATCTGCCGTATAAATACCATCTACACGTGTTCCCTTCAACATCACATCTGCTTCAATCTCTATACCGCGCAACGAAGAACCCGTATCAGTCGTGAAGAAAGGATTACCGGTTCCGCCCGACATAATGACTACATAACCTTGTTCCAACAGTTCGATAGCACGCCATTTGTTGTAGAATTCACCGATCGGTTCCATACGGATAGCCGTCAGCACCTTTGCTTTTACGCCTAAAGCCGTCAACGCAGAACTCAATGCCAAGCTATTGATAACCGTAGCCAGCATGCCCATCTGATCACCTTTCACCCGGTCGAATCCTTTGGATGCGCCACTTAAACCACGGAAAATATTACCTCCACCGATAACGATACCAATCTGAACACCCATTTCTGCTATTTCCTTGATCTGTTCAGCATATTCGTTTAAGCGTACTTCATCAATACCATATTGTTTGCTTCCCATGAGCGATTCACCGCTCAACTTCAAAAGAATCCGTTTATACTTAGCCATAAACACATTTGATTTTATTGGTTTCCGACAAATGTACGAATATTTATTCAGTTCTGACGACTTTTCCATAGGATTCACCCACAAATGAATTCAATACATCCTGAACAGAGCTTTTCCTTACTCAATCAGCAAGAAGCTGAAAACGCTATTCCACGTGACACATAAGCGCAACACTGCGTCGGGTGTCAACGTAAGGTTGCGTCGGGTCTTAACACAACATTGCGTCGAGTTTCAGCGCAACGCTACGCTAATACCCGACGCAATACTACGTTTCTCCCTCAACTATCGGGAACATTCTATCCGATAACTACCCGACTCTAATTCCAAAACTTCTTTACCTTGCGATGGCTGACCATTTACACAAACAGATTCAGCCGGGAATGGCAGAGCAACGGATGCCGAAGCACCAACCGGTATTTGCACATCCAATACGAAAGAAGCCTCTTTCTTTTCCCATCTGACCTTCAACAAACCATAAGGTGTATCCTTGGATGCCTGAACCCACGAAATATCATTCACCACCTGAGGTTTAATCCAGATATGCTTGTAACCCGGCTTACTTTCATCCGGCATGATTCCGGCTAATGCCTGATAGAACCAGGCACCAATTCCATTATAACAATTATGAATATGACTGCGTTCTCCATTCCAATGCTCCCAAGTAGTAGTTGCCCCGTTATCCAACATATACAAATAACCCGGATAATCTCGTTTCTTCAGCATCTGATACATCCATTCAGCCTGACCATTCTTAACGGCCCATTCAGTTAATACCGGAATACCAACCAAACCTGTTGCCAGATGTCCCTGGAAACGGTTCGCTGTCACTTCATACAAAGTCTTCAGGACTGTCTCCTTCAAATTATCCGGCGTAACTCCAGCCAACATCGGATACACCAAATCAATTTGTGTTCCGCTGGCATAAGTGTTCCCTTTTACATCATAGAAGGTTTCCTGTATCCGTTTCGTCAGCGCATCATACTTTGCTTTATAACCGCGACTGTCATCCGCTTTATTCAGCAAAGAAGCAATTTTACTCATGGTCTGGTAACAAACCGCAATATAGCAGTTATCCACTAAATCAACTGACAATGGGTTTGTCTGATCAATACCAACCGGCGTTGCCCAATCACCCAAATACCAGTTTCTATAAGAAGTATCCGGCCACTTCTTCAACAAACCATCTACTGTATAATGAGCCACATATTCCAACCATTGCTGCATATACGGATAATAACGGTCCAATAATCTCCGATCTCCATAATTCAGATAGGTCTGCCAGGAAGCCGTAATAATAAAACCACACCAGAACGGACCACCGCCCGCGGCATACGGATTCGGAGCTGTATGAGGCATACTTCCATCTTCACGCATACAATCAGCCCAGGCCTGCATCCAGTTCATATATAAAGGACTGAGGTTAAACATGGTCTGCACCGTAGGAGTCGAAGCATTACCATCACCACCATAACCCAATCGCTCTATTTGCGGACAATCCACCATATATCCACCCAAAGTCAGGCAACGTAAAGTATATTGAATCATATCATGAATGGCATTCAAATCCTTATCCGAACAAGCGAAAAAGGATTCTCCCCTATAATTGGTATGTACTAATGAAGCCGTAATTGACGACAAAGCCGGAGCTTCTTTCAGATTCGTCAGTTTCAGATAACGATAGGCATGATAATTGAATTTATTGGAAAAGACTTCAGCCGAATCAGTACCGGAAGCGATATAATAATCTTCGTACAAATGATCTCGGAATTCTCCTTTATCATCCAGGAAGTCACAATAACTGATTCGTATCTTCTGTCCTTTCTCTAATGGAGGGAACTGTATTTTCGTCCAGCCTGTCAGATTTGTCCCTAAATCATAAATCCAGGCCGAATCTCCGGAAGCCTTACATGACAACGGATGCAACTGTCCTCGTAAACCATTCAGTTCAACCATCTGGGGAGAAACCTTATGTAAAGGAATATCAGCCAAGACAGCTGCATTCCAATCAACGGAATTCAGCGTTTTCCTATCCAAAGCAGGCAATAATCGATCAGCCGAAATTTCTTCTCCTCCAAACTGCCAAGGCCGCCATGTACCCGTAGAAGCATAACCACTTTCACGCGTTTTCCAAGTAGAATCTGTAATCAAGCTCGTTCTCCACTCACCATTTTCAAACTCTTCCAACTGAGCTCGAACAAACGGACCACCATTCACTACGCCCGGAAGTCCATCCTGATACCAACCTTTCCCTAACCAAAGAACGAAATCATTCTCTCCTTTCTCCAATAAACCAGTTACATCATACGTAACACTCAAAGACCGCTTATCAAATTGAGATACAGCCGGAGTCAAAACAGCGTCACCAACCTTCTTCCCATTCAGATAAACTTCGTGATACCCTAAAGAATTAACATGCAAGAAAGCCTTTGTTCCTTTTTGATCCCACTGAAAACGTTTCCAAAGTAAAGGCGACTGCGGTTTCCCTGAAAGCGTATCACTTCCAATATAAGAAGCTTTCCAGTCAGACGGATGTAATAATCCAATACCAAAACAAGCCGTCTCACTCCAGTCGGAAGCCTTATCATTGCCATCCCAAACACGAACCTTCCAGTAAACAAATTGCTTTGAAGCTAATTCATTTCCCTGATACAAAACCCAGGCAGATTCCGGGCTTTCAACTTTACCGGAATTCCACAAATCAGCCTTCTCTTCTGTCAATAAATCATCATCAGTTGCTGCCAGAATCTGATAAGCCGACTGACAAAGGCCATTATCTTTCGCTTCAATCTGCCAGCTCAAATACGGTTTCGTATGATCAATCGCCAAAGGATTAACCAACTTCTCACACTGTAACTCCTTCACAACTAAAGACGGATGGGAAGAACAAGCACCCAACACAGCCAAAAGGAATATACTTACCCAATAAATAATCGAAGTCTTCATCATTAGATATTAAATTTATAAGTTCCTGAAGATAATTGCTTCGCTTCACCTTTACCGTCCAAATATAAGGTAGCAGTTGCTCCAGGAGGAATAACCACCTTATATTCAACCTTACCCTGCTTTCTTGTCCATTCTGAAACAATCAAGCCAAAGGGTGATTTATATGAGGCTTTTACATAATCAAGATCTGCCACAAAATGAGGCTTCAACAATATATTCTTAAATCCAGGTTGAGCAGGATCAACATTGATACCGGCCAATGCCTTATAGAACCAAGCTCCTATTTCTCCATACATAATATGATTCTGGGAATAACCAGCAGCCAAACCATTATAATCCCAGTTCTCAAATAAGGTAGTTCCACCTTGCCGCAACCAGTTTCCCCAAGAAGGATAATCCTGTTGTGTTACCATTCGGTAAGCTTGCTCAACATTACCAGTTTCCGTCAACGCATTCAAGATTGTCTTACAGCCCATAATTCCAACATCCAAATGATCTCGATCTTCACTAACTCTTTTTGTCAATTGTTCTGCTACTTTCTGAATGCAATCCTCCGGAACAATTCCCCAATACAAAGGCATACTCAATTCTGTCTGATAACCATTGGCATAAATACCCGTTTCTTTATTCAAGAATTTCTGATTTATAGTATCCTTAATTCTTTCAGCTTCCGATTTATAATATTCATAATCTGACTTAAAGCCAAGCAATTGGGCCGTTCGACTCACAATATCAACATTTTTATAATGATAAATAGATGCTGTCAATTCTCGATTTGCTACTGATTTATAAGGAATCCAATCTCCTAAACAAGCATCCGTAATCAAACCATCCGGGAACTTACTCAACCAGTAATCCGTATGTTTCTTCATAGTCGAATAATTGTCTTTCAAGCAAGTCATATCCCCATAAAACTCATACAATGTCCATGGAATAATTGTAACCGAACAAGTCCAATCTGCAATATCGCCACCCCAACCTCCAGAAGGAATAATACATCTCAATTGTCCGTTACCATACATATTATCCCGATGATCGGCCATCCACTTCTCATAGAAGGTTATTCCATCGAAACTGTACAAACCTGTCTCCATAGCCAAATGAGCATCTCCTGTCCAACCGTTTTTTTCCCGATGCGGACAATCAGTCGGATAACCTACCAAATTCGATAAATAGGAATAGTTGGTTGCTCTCCACAAACGGTTAATCAATGAATCCGAACATTCAAAAGAGCCACTAGCCGGAACATCTGTGTGAATAAAATAAGATGTCATATTATCTTTCGTTAATTCCAATGGCTTATCTGATGACACCTCAACATACTGGAAGCCTTTATAATTAAAACGCGGGGAGAATGTATTCTCCTTTCCATCCAACCAAAGAACATCCGTCGCAAATATTTCATCTACAGGATGAACACCATATTTCAAAGGTTCCTTGACATTCTGGTAAAACTGTGTATTATTATCATCAAATAAACGTTTTCTACGAGAGTCCAATTGTTCTCCATGATGCAGTTTTACTTTCGTGCCCGGCAGTCCTTGCACACGGAACTCTGTTATTCCGGACCAGTTTTGTCCAAAATCATACAAATAGAGTGTATCACTCAATTTCTTAAGTGATACAGGTTTCCTAAATTCTGTTTTTCGTATCGGATGCATAGATTGAGAAACAATATTAGAGCATGGACTAGATACTTCAACAGCCTGTTTCCATGAAGAATCATCAAATGTCAATGTATTCCAACCTTGAAACTCTTTTCTAAAATCATAATTTTCGGCAACATAAATAGCATTAAATGTAATAGGTCCCGCTGCCACCTTGAAACTATGATCAGAAGTAATTATATCCGCTGTTCCATCCGTATATTGAACATGAATATTCAAGCAGAAAGAAGGTCTGTTTCGCCAAGGTGCTTTATGGAAATTCCATTCCGCCACAGGCTGATGATTATACCACCCATTTCCTAAAATCACACCTACTGCATTCTCTCCTTCATGGAGTAAATGCGTAACATCATAAGTAACATACAACAACCTTTTACCATAATCTGTAAAAGCTGGATCCAAGAAATGATCACCTACTTTAGAACCATTCAAAGATAATTCATACAGCCCTGCTGCAACAATGTATGCTCGAGCCGATTTTACGTTCTTCTTCAAGATAAACTCTTTCCGGAAATAAGGAGTTTCACGTGATTCGATATCTTTTCCATCCGAAATGAAACAGCCTTTCCATAGTGCAGTATTCAAAAATCCCGTTTCAAAAGAAGAAATAGTTTGTTCTGATACCTGACGGTTCTGATCCCACACAGTAACACTCCAGTAATAACGAGTAAAAGGCTTTAATGCTTTCCCTTTATAGGTAGTAAGCATTTGCCCACTATTCTTCTTCTCCTGCCAAATAACACCTTTGTTTCTAACTAATGCAGCAGAATCTGTTCCCAACATAATTCGATATGACAATTGTTTGGCTCCATTTCTTTCATCTTCCAAATGCCAAGAAAAACGAGGTTCAGCCCGATCAATTCCTAAGGGACGGATTAGATGTTCACATCTTAAATCAACAGGTCTACATTTTCCGGTTTCCTCTTGAGCCTTTATATTACCACTGCATATCAAACTACTCAATGTAATTAATACTAATACACATTTACTATCCATACAACAAACTTATTTTAAGTATACTTCAACACTAATTCATAAGATTCTAATGAATCTAGCTTATAAACTTTAAAGCCATCTGGGTCCTGTCTCAACAATGGCAGTTTTACTTTCTCCCGAGAATCAAGTCTTAATTCAGCAGTAACATCTTGTGGTAAAGTTATCAATAATTTCCGTTTACCCACTTTCCCTTTTGAAGAAAAATGGATAGCCCCATGAATTGTTTGGATATCAAACTCTGTGCTTTCTAAACTCCCCAGCTGAGGTTCAATCTTCACAATTTTAGAACCCGCCTCTAAGGGGTAAACTCCAGCAACACCTTGTGATAAAGCTATTAAAGGATACATAGCACAATGACTCCATTGAGACCAAGAATCTGGGGTTGCTACCCAAAATTCTTGGAGTGTATTATTTTCCCAAACAGAACTCATTTTTCCCCATTTATTCTTAAGGTCAGACAATACCCTTTCTATTTTATGATACTTTATTAATGCCCATAACGGCCATACAGCATTACATGGATAAGAAACACCCATTTCTACGGGTGATAGTTCTAATATGTGTAACGATTCTGAAACATCATTATTTGGACACATATCAAAGATTAAAGCAGTAGATAAAGATCGGTCGCAATATCTAATTTCCCCTTCTTCTCTTATCCATGGTAAATTACAAACATACACTTTCTTATCAGTATCCCAAAATTTACGAACGCAAGTCTGCTGTATATTTTCTCCAAACATTAGTACCTCTGCCTTTACATCTGTCTCGCCAAAAGAATCACATAAAGGAGCTAAGGCATATTTACACATCGCAGCAATATATAAGTTCAACGCTAACTGTTTGTGTCTTGGCTTTTTATATGCCTCATGATCCATATAGACAGAACATACTCCTATATTTTCAGCGGGGACCAACCCTTCTCCAACATCCACTAAAGATTTTAAATACCGAAAGAATTTTATCAAACGAGGATAAACTTCTTTTAAGCCCGCTTTATCACCCGTGTACATATAATAATGATAAGTATCAAAACAGAAACCAACACTATGATCCAAGATAGATCCCCAATTAGATAATTGCATTTGTTTCTCAATGATTCGAGCTAACCGATCCCATGCGGGCCAACTATCCATAAAGTAACCATCAATAGAAGAACCTTGACTAAAGGTGTTGACAAACCGGAAAGGTAACGACTTTCCTCCTAAAATCTGAGATACTGCATGTAGCTGATGGCTTCCATCTCCACTATATTGTTGACGTTCCCTAGCCATACCATCCACCATTGTTTCTTGCGCACAATTATAAAGGGTATTTACAGCTGCATCCATCACTTTCTGTATTGTATCATTTGATACAGATATTTTAGGTTCTACAGGCCACGGATATATCCTACGACGCATACCTATAGAAGAAACTTTTACCGGTCTGTCAAAATTTCGAATATGTAATTGTAGCCATCGAAAGCTTTCAAAATCAAAAGTTTCAAATGTATTGACCCCTTCTTTACATATAAAGCGAGACCATGAATTAAAATGAGAATTAATAATTGCAGGTCCACCTTTGGCATGAGCTTCATGTACCAACATTTCTACAACAGTTCCTTCTGGTGCATCAACAGTAAAATAAGGCCATCCCACTCCTTGTTCTCGAAAAGCAAAAGTTAACGCAGCAGCATTTTCTCCATTCGGATAAATCACATACTCACCCTTTTCATTTGGTTCTGCAACAGTTTGTCGGATAGTATCAAAAGCTTCAGGCAATACCATATCAAAATAATCTTCAGGTGATTTTTTCCAATGAATCCACATGGATTCTTCTAATGAAGGATTTTCCACTAAATATTCTTTCATAAGAGGAACACTACGGCGACGTAATTCTGATATATTCCTATCTCCATTAATTTCCCACATATATTCTGTACCCCAAGCACAAGTTGATGGTTCATTAGCAACATCACAAATTACTGCAGCGTTCACCCATTCCTGATTTTGCTTATAACCCACTTGATTCCAACCGTATGGATAAAAACGAGCATCAAACGATTCTTGCAAAGCTCGTAAAAACCAACGTTTATAACTCCCCGGATCCCAGCTATGTGGTAAAAGGCAAGACCAAGAATCATCTGTAATCAATTCTTGACCATCAATATTCAAATTCATTAGCAAACCCGGTTTCCCCATCGGATGAGTTCCATCGCCTGTTCCAAAAAAACAAACTTCTATAGCAATAACATTATCGCCTTGCACCAAATAATCCGTCAAATTCAATGGATCAACTTCTTGCCATCTCGGATCAGAAGGGGCAGGTCCCCATTGTACTCTTTTTCCATTAACAAATAATCGATAGCGACTATCAGCAACAATCCATCCTTTAGCTTCCTTAACCTTCTCCGACAATTTGATTTCTTTTCTAAAAAGAACAAAAGTATTTTGTAATGTGCGCCCACACGGATACCATATCCATTTGGCAGGTTGAAGATCCAATTCTCTTATCCTTAAATCCTCAGAATAAGAATAATTAAACATATTACCTATCAAAAAGAATAATATAATATATAAGAATTTAACTTTCATCAATACTAGTTTATATGATAAATATTCAGATTACATTCTCTTAATCATAACAAATCCGCATTATTAATATTCCTCTGAGAATTATTCAAGAGATTCCAGCAATAGAACAGGGCCTAACAATCCTGAGTCAATTAGAGGTGTCTCTGCTCTTAACATATCGAAACGAAACACCTCATGAGTTCGTGTTAATCGTTTATTTTTTGGTAACCTCCAGTCCCCAATAACTCGATTTGCCCATAAATTTATGACATCTATTTCTAGCACATTATCCGTTTCTTTTATAAAATTGGTAATATCTATTTGCCATGGTGCACACCACAATGTAGCCAATTCTTTTCCATTTAGACGAACTACTGCAACATGTTTAACATTACCAAGATTCAAATAAATACGGCTCTTCTCATTCTTAGATAATGAAAAAATTTTCTTGTATGTAGCTTTACCTGAATAGTACTTAATACCCTCTTCAGATCTTTCTGTCCAGTTCTTTAATTCGTCAAATATAACTTTTTGAGGGCCTCCCCAAACCGTGTCAAATTGAACCTCCCATGTTTTACTTAAATCTTTAATTATTTGGAATTTAGTAATATTACATTCTTTTACTCCTTGCTGTTCGACAGAAATCGTATCATGAAACATGAAAAAATAAGAGCTATAAGGAGCAAATTCCCATGAAATAGTTGTTACTCCGTCACGTTGTGTAAAAGCATCAACTTTTTTCATTTCACCAGTTACCGGATCCCACACCTCAGGAAGTTTTCCTGATACACGAAAAGAAAAAGAATCTGAAACTTGATTTCCGGTTCTATTTATAACAAAATAAATCTCACAAGTAACTAAAGAACGATGAATATAATCAAATTTTTCAGGATCAATACTTTGCTTTTGATAAGAAAAATCCTGCTTCAAACTATCATTTTGTAATACTTCTCGTGCAGATTTACCCCATATTATCCGTCCTTTTCCAAATTTTCGTTCTGTTATTTTCTCTCCATCTAAATTTCCCCAAATCTCAGAAGCAATGCGTTTGACCTCTTCATCGCCAAATGGATAATTTTCAAGCTCAGCAGAACGCACAGGAGGAGCACCAATAACAGTTGCTCCATCCTTTATTAACTCTCGAATTTTCTTTAAGACATTCAAAGACATACTTCTAGAGGGCTCAGATGATACCTTCAATTTTTGATAGTTTCCCACAGCCTCACTTATTTCTTTCTTGGGAGAAACACAATTCTGAAGATATAATATTCTATAACTCATTCCATCGGGTAAAACAATTTTTCCATTTTTTACAGACATTCGATTCAATAACACATCGGTATTAACATAATCACAATCATAACCGACACCCAATGTTGGTATTATATATTTAGGCGGAACCAAAGAAGGGGGTTGTTCTCCTATATAAAAACATACATCTCCTACAAATTTCCCCTCTTGTAACAAATACTGACAACGAGATAAATATGAAAAAAACTCATCTGACTGTTCCCACCAAGTTATATTAGGCGTAAAATGTTGTCCTGCACAAAATTCATATCCAGGTTTCCCGTCTTCTGGTGGTTGACAAGTCGCCTGATGTAACATAAATCTATTTATCCCTTCACAAAATGCATCATTTGCATATGGTTTCAAATCAAATGGGCCTAAAGACCAATGTGTACGATCTTGTTCCATCTGAGTAAACGCTTCTGCCTGAGCTTCTTTACGTCCATAAATATGAGCTGCAGATGCAGTCTGTTTTAAATTCAAACGTGAAAACTTATTTGAATTCATACCCCCTTCAGGCATTTTATAATGACACCAAAATTCACCAGCTGGGATATCACAATATCCTAAATTCCTCAATACATCCTGAGGTGGGATGTCATTAGGACCACCTGCTTCATTTCCTACTTTTAATCCATTTTCATGACATAAATCATAAAAATGTCCATAATAATTCTCTGCTATACAATCTTGTATTGTACGATTAAAATCATCTCTAAAACGAGCCGAAAATACTGAATCTTGAACAATATATCCAGCCAGTACTCCCATATAAGGTTTCAAATCATAATTTCTAAAGCGAATAAATTGTTCAGGAAAATCTTGTGTCCAAGTAAGTTTTCCACATTCCCAACTATCTGACCAGAAATAAGCCAACTCTCCTCCAGCTTTTTTAGTTTCATTTATAATTAGTTTACCCAGATAATTGAAATGATCTTCTAAAGCTTTCTTACTCAAATAATCAATTTCATATCCAGCACCCTCAGCAAATGTATCTCCTTTGGGATAAGCAAACCAACGGCTCCAAGGATGTCCTGTTAAAGTATATCCCGAACGTAAAATTAACCATTCACCACTTGGCACTTTCCACTCTAACTCCCCATTCGGTTTTAATAAATTTGTTAAATCCACACAACTGCTTGGATCTATCAGTTTTTTAGATTGATCTTCTATTCGAAAAGCTTGTACCCAAATATTTCGATAATATCCATCTATTGTTTCAGGTTGTTTCAATAATCCAGAAAAGTTTCTTCCTCCATAGACAATCGTATCTGAGAAAACAACTTTTTTCATAGCATTATCATGGGTTACCCAAGGCCCCATCATTGTCCACCCACCAGCTAAGTTAAAACCAAGCTCAATATCCAAACGTTTCGCTTCTCGAACTGCATGTTGATAAAGTGCACACCAATCAGAACTAAGCCATTCAACACCCAATAATGCTTTATCACCAGCATACCCTCCGGTACAAATCAGATTAACACCACTAATACCTTTTGACTTAAAAGCTTCTAAATCTCTAGTAATAGCTTCCTTATTAACTCTATTATATAACCACCACCAATAAACCCGAGGTTTTGCCTGCTTTGGAGGGGTTAAAAAAAATTTTCTTAACTCTTGAATTTGTTGACTATGAAGATAGGAAAAGGGGCCTAACACACAAACAGCTATCAATATATATTTGAAAACATACTTAATCATAATCTTAATTATTATAGTTTATCAAAATCGGAATATCTTTAAACAATTGAATTTAATTTTATTACAAATATCTATCAAGCATGCGATTTGAAATTGCAATTTTAAAAACCTTAATTTAGACAACATACATAAAGATAGATACACCAAATTTCCAAACAACAATAATAAAGTTTTAATATCGTAAAGGATACAGCAGAAATATAAAATATTTCACATATAAAAACATGTTACTTACTTCAATGTTTAGAGAACTTAGTATTATGAAAGTCTTAAGGATTTTATTACTTTCCTAATTGATATTACCGTATAATTTGAAGATTTTTCTTCTTCATGATAAATGAAGTTAGAAAAAAGTAAATGATATATTCAAATTAAACAGTTATGTTCCTACATTCAACTCTATAACAACTAATTTATTTACCTTGGATAAATAATACCACCCTTACAAAGGCTATATCGTCATTCACACTTAATATGGTGGAAAGTTCAAAAACCTACATATATTCATATCACCGAAGGCAAATTAATAATATCTAAGCAATAAATTTTATTCAATAAATCTAATTCTGCTATATACTTGATCGTACGCATAATAATTATTATCATCTCTACAAAATACATATGATAGATTCATTTTCATAACACGCTCAATGACAAATATAAGTCATAAAGTCGAAAACTCTGAAATAGAAAAGATACTTTGCAAAGAATGTGTTATCTAATTATAAAACTAAACTCAATAAAGTCAAATAACAAAGCAATCTTGATAAACCAATCTGATTTATTTTATAATTAAATTTGACTCATCTACTGATTTTAGTAGACGCTAATGATACAATATACATTATTAGGACTGGTACATTTCCCTACAGTTATTAAATCATAATATGTTGGTTAAGCATTATATATCAATTATTTTCAGTATACTGTCTAACCTCATATCAATCATTAAATTAAATTAAATCAAATCTAAACAAAGAATTAATTTATAAGATTTTCACATACCAGCCCTAATATTTTCTCGCAATTTAACTCTGCCTAACTAATTTACAACATCAAAATCTTCCATCAGACCATAGTCACACATTTGATATTCATTTCCAGGTATCTGCTGTTTGATATTTTTCCAATGCCAAGGAGAAGCAAGTCCTGGTGCAGGATTATTGTAATGCGGACCTAATAAATTCTTATGACTACCGATGACTCGTACTTCAATAATATTCTTTCCTTGCTTTAATAAGGAAGTAATGTCTAGACGATAAGGATCAAAGGCAATAATTCCGGCCTTCACATCATTTACATATACCTCTGCCACTGTTCCCTTCCAAGCATTTAACTGTACTGCATAAGATCTGTTTATATCATCTATCCTATACTCTTTTGTATAAGATACTTCCCACGAATAGAAAGGTTGCTTCTGCTCTTTCCAACTTCCCAACGTCAGTTTCTCAACAGGCGTTGTTATACTCCATCCCTTCTTTTCCGGTACAACAGAAAAATCTCCTATCACATATACAGGTTCTATCTCGGCATAAATACTCATTGGACTCACACTCATCTCAATCGTATTGATACCTTGTTTTACTTTATCACCAATAGAATAAACTCCAAATGAACGATCCAACCACCATGCTCCCGGAGTAGCAGATAATGTTTCTCCATTTATTTTTACCTTAAATATTTCCGGACGTTCGGCAACTAATTTCATCGTTGAATAATCAAATTTATCTTTTACTGTAAAATGATAGGAAGTTGTAAATCCTCCCGTAGTAAAAGTATCCCGATCCAATATATTCCGCTTATATTGAACAGATGTGTTCCATGGATTTCCATTGACAAAACCATATTCCCGAAAAGCAGCATCGGCTGCTTGAGCAAAGTAAACATTCTTAATCGTCTTTCCTTTAATTGTTACATCGCAGAAATCTATCGTCAAAGCATTTTCCCGCAATCGCTTTATCTGCAGATCACCTTCCGGTCTCAACTTAGTATTACCCGCTAACACTGGCTCTTTTTCATAGCCATTCAAAGTCTTATGGCTACAATAAAGTAATAAACTACCAGCAGGTTCCAATTCAAAATGCACAGACAGATTTTCTTCTTTCTGATCTACCGGGTATTCATATATTTTCCCTTGCATGGCATCCAACTTAAGAACAGATTTACCCTTCATTGAAACTGTTCCTCGAGCAACTTCATTCATGGAAGAATTTACCAAGAATAATAATTCTCCATCTGCAAATTCACGTCTTTGATGATATAAATCACCTCCCGTAAATGTGAACAGACAATCTTTATTCTCAAAATACTCCTGTATAACCTCTTTGGTTAACACGGGAACAGAAAATACTGACTGAGCCGATAGTAATTCAGATAATTTGGAATCTTCTGCTCCATCTAATCGATTAGGAGTAGAAAAGCAGATTAATTGGCCGCCCTTTTCTACAAACTTCCGCAACAAATCAAATGTTGGTTTATTCAAAGTTTCCATCATCGGAGGTAAAACTACCATAGAATAAGCAGCCTGACCAATAACAAATTTTCCATCCTCTACAACCCCATGATCCTTGATAATATTTTCAGAGCCCAAATCATATTCAACCTGATTCTTTTCCAAGTCTGTTACAAAAGACTGAAAGGCCTGACCAATTTCCATCAACTTCGGACTACTCTTTGTATGTGAATAATAGCTCCATAAAGTAGAATTCGGCTCTATGACTAATATACGATTATTCTGTTTTCCTTTACTCAATGCCAATGAAAGACGGCCATAATAATCATTCAATTCTTTATAAGACGACCACCAAGGAGAATGATAAGTAAAGACTGGTGGATAATCATATTTCCTGGCTCCGGTCAATGTCATGTGTGCCAAGTGTTGATTCATAAAATTCACACCCAACACATATTCCCAATCGCCCAGGCGCTTAAAATCCTTGAATGTTTCATCCCAGCCGCCACCGCCATAGGTTTCACTTAAAGTACGTGTATATCCCATTTGATTGGCAACACTTCTTAATTCTTTTACAGCTCTTACATTTCCAAACTGAGCAACTGGACTCTTTTCATCAAACTGATTAAATAGCATATCAATTGCCGGAACCTGATGCCAGGCATACATAGCCATATTATCCGGTCCATCGTTCATATATGGCCACCCATGTTCCCAATAATGACCCGTCCATTTCAGATTATTCTGTTCACAATACTGATGAAACGGTTTTGACCAACGATCGATAAACAGTTGCAGCAATGTTTCCATATAATTATGACGGACTTCTTTCCAGTTTCCGACTTCCTCTTCTAACAAAGGCAATAAAGGTTTTAAATCATATCCCCACTTTTGCTTAAATACAGAAAACAGATCCGGAGTCCATCGCAAACCACCCGATGTCTGGATATTTGGTTCATCCGAAAAGATACCGGGAAGTGTTTTACCAAAGTCCTCTTTAGCAATCTTTTCATATCCTTTCATGGTTACTTCCAAGAACTTTTCAGTTACACCTTTCACCATCACATCCACATACGAATAACCTCCATACCAGTCAGAACGACCATAATAAGTTTTCTTATATAAATAATATTCACCCTCGGTATTTTTATAAGAAGAAATTTTATCTGTGATATCTGTCCAGTTCTCTCCTTCTTTTTTCAGACAAATAAAATAATCCGCTGTATTCTCAGGCAAAACATTCACTTTTTCCAGAGCCAAACCTTGTCCCTGATTATATGATTCCGGCATTTCTTCTGGAACATGTCCTCCGGCAAAACCACTCGGATATGAATTTTCATCATAGATCCATACTTTCATATCCTTTTCCTTAGCATAATCAATGGCATGTTTATACAACGAATACCATTCATCAGACATATATTCCGTAATTAAACCGGGACGAGGATGCACAAAAAGACCACCAAAACCAGCATCCTTCAATTCCTGAATAGTCCTTTCGACTTCAGCATTCGTCACTTTACTATTCCACACAGCCAATGGAGCTGTCCGATAATCGGACGAAGGATTAGTAAAACCAGCTTCCAAATCTTTTAGTGAATTTTCTCCATTTACATTTCTATCAACACACCCCCATAGGGTACAAAGACTTATAACCAAAGTCGTAAATAACACATCACATTTATTTAGCATCTTCATAGGATAGGATTTAATTTAACAATATAACAAACATAAAGTTTTAGCCAAACAATCATTTATTGATTTTGACACAAAAGATTCAAATAATGATATTTTAATTATAAAAAAGGCTGGTTAATGAAATATGAACCAGCCTTTTTTCGCTATAAATACAGAGCAAGATTAATATCCTGGATTCTGCTCTAACAAATAATTAACCTGAATTTCTCTTAAAGGGAAAGCATAAACTAAACGTTCTTCTTTTACATCGAATTCTGCTGGCAAAATCCATGGATACAAAGATTTCATTGTTTTTCCAAATTCCGTCATTGTTTCAATAGCCTTGCCAGTTCGAATTAAATCAGTCCAACGGTGATTTTCAAAAGCCAACTCATGTCTCATTTCATTAGCAACATCTTCAGCTGTCAATTGTGTTAAAGCTGGTAACCCTGCACGAGCTCGAACCTGATTGACATATGGCAACGCTTCAGCATTACGATTTTGTTCCACCAAATTCTCTGCCAATAACAAAAGAGCACCCGCATAACGATAAATTGGGAAATTGTCATGAGCTCTTAAGCTATATTGATAAGGCGGATGATAATATTTACGAATAAAATAATAAAAACTTTTTCCTGGTGTCGGTTCATAGTCTGAAACAGTTTTAACCTCCTCGCAAGTAAATTGTTCTGCCGCATCAGTAATACCTTCAGCTACTGCAATAGATGCATCTAACCGTTTATCCCCTTCCTCATAAGAATTTATCATTTCTACAGTTGGAACACACCAACCTCCACTTGTCCCTACATAATTAGAACCTGCAATACCCATTAAAAAGTCATTATTACTACATTTAGGTATCACTCGCCAAGGAATTGTATTATATTGATCCGTACTTCCGTCTTCTATATATTGAACCTCAAAAATAGATTCCTTAGAATTTTTGTTAGCAGGATCAAATACAGATGCATAATCATCCAAAAGAGCATAATTCATTTTCGTAATATCAAGCAGATCTTGTTCAGCTGCTTTATAATCTCGATTAGGCTGAGACATATACACATAGGCTCTTAACATTTTAGCAGCTCCCATAGTTGCTCTACCACTTTGTGGAAACGAATTTACAACTGGTAGGCCAATAGATATAGCTTCTGAAACATCAACCAAAATCTGATTATAAACCTCTTCTACAGAAGATTTAGCTTTAAAAGCCTCAGATTCAGTCACAACCTCTTCCAACATTAATGGGACACCGCCCCAATGTGTTACCAAATCATAATAATAATACGCTCGCAAAAACAATGCTTCTGCCCGAACACTTTTCTGCTCTTCTTCCGATAACTCCGAACTACTTAACCTATTCAGCAAAGTATTAATACGCGCGATGCTACTATAAACCCCATTATAACGATCAGGAACCCACCCAACAGTCTCATCATCAAAAAATAAGGCCAATTTTTCCGTAGAATTATAAGGACCTCTATCGCCGCTATATCGTGTATAAAAAGTATTGTCAGAGCGCATTTCATCCATAAAAATTCCACTTAATGCAATATTTCGCAATCCTACATAAGATGCAACTATAGCTTGCTCAAAATGCGTCTTCGTCTTATAAAACGTCTCAGAAGTAATTGTTGTTTCATCTGTCAGATCTAAAAAAGAATTACTACACGAAGACAAGACTAAAAGACCTGATAGGCCCACAAGATGTATAAAATTATTTCTTTTCATATCTCAAATTATTAAATCAGAATTTAACATTAAGCCCAATAGTATAAATTCGAGCTACAGGATACGTAGTATGATCTACTCCCTGGTACAAGCCACTAGTATTTTTATTAACCTCAGGATTCATACCCGGATAAGAACCTATTGTAAATAAATTTTGAGCACTACCGTAAACTCTCACTCCTTTAATATAAGGATTCTTTTTAACAGGGATTGTATATCCTACTGTCAAATTTTTCAATGTTACATAGTTATTCTTAAACACCCATCTAGAATTAGTATAACGGAATAATTCTGTTGTACCTGTTCTAGTTCTTGGAATTTCTCCATTGCCTGGATTTTCCTCTGATCGCCAACGGTTTGCCACATCTTTACGAACATTAAAACAGCCGTCCAGATTTTCAGTCCACTCATAAGTTCCATCTATTAAATCACCTCCTAATGAACCAGTAAATACCAAACTAGCATCAAAGTTTTTCCAAGAAAATGTATTTGTCATACCCAAAATACAATCAGGATTAGGATCTCCTATAAAGGTTCTATCGCTATTATCAATAATATTATCCCCATTCAAATCTTTCATTCGAACAGTACCTACCATAGACGAAACGTGCTTAGGACCTGCTTCATATTCTTCTTGAGTCATAAATACACCATCATAAACATATCCATAGAATAAACCCAACGGTTTTCCTACCTCCGTTCGGTTATAATCTTCCTGATTATTATTACCTCCGATTGGAGTATTATTTGTTCCTAATTTAATAGCTTTATTTCGATTGAAAGTTAAATTCAAACTCGTATTCCATTTGAAATCACCCGTTAAATTTTTTGTTTCGATATTTAATTCATGCCCCCAAAAACGAAACTCTCCAATATTTGATTGGATATTACCAAACCCTGCAGAATACGGTATATCAATCTGATACAATAAACCATCTGTAGTCTTCCAATAATAATCATAGACTAAAAATACACGATCATTAAATAAACCGACATCAACACCTGCATCAACTGATTTTGTCGTTTCCCAAGTTAATTCAGAATTACCAATTCTACTCAATGCTCTTCCAGCTGTAATTCCCCCATTAAATACATAATTAGATGTCCCTATTGTAGCTAAATGATTATAGTCACCTATATTATAGTTACCAACAACGCCATAACTACCTCTAACTTTTAAATAACTCAACCTTTCAAATCGATCCATAAAATCCTCATCTGATGCAATCCAGCCTAATGATACTGAAGGGAAATTTGCAAACTTTGCATTTGCTCCAAAACGAGAACATCCATCACGCCGGAAAGAAACAGATAAAAGGTATTTACCCATATAATCATAGTTAGCACGCGCCAAATAAGAAATCATGGCCCATGCACTTTTACCACCCGAACCAACTTTTGTTGTAGCTGCATTAAACCAACCCACTTCATCATCCGGATAATCCGATGCACTAATATTTGAATTTTGAGTTTCAGTCTTTTGAGTAGTATAACCAACCAATAAATCAACGTTATGCTTGTCAGCAAATGACTTATTCCAAGACAAAGTATTCTCTATCAACCAATTGACAGAATTACTTGTACCATAAGAACCTACTGCTGGATTTGGAGGAGCAGAGAACATTCCTCCATTGGCAATAGAAGGAACCCAACTATCACTCTGAGAACTGGCTAAATCAGCATTTGCACTTAAACGATATTTCAGATTATCTACAATATCTACCTCCGCAAAAGCATTAACTATACCACGCATCGTACGACTATTATCTTCCCTTTCTTTCAGCACTAAATAGTAGTTAGCATTTGCAAACATACCAGGTTGAGCATACGAAACAGGATACGTACCATCATCATTCACATACTTCAACTGAGGATCCATCAAAAATGAAGAACCAATAATATAACGACCACCACCTAAACCTGGAACTAAACGCCCAGTCTGATAGGATCCTGATAAATTCAAGCCAAATCTTACACGATCAGATGCATTATATGTGTTATTAGCACGTACAGAGAATCGCTCTGAATAAGTATTTATGATAACACCTTCTTGCTTATTATAATTCAAATTAATAGCAGATTTCACTTTAGTGTTACCTGAATTTAATGCTAAGTTATAATTCTGAGTTAATGCAGTCTGCATAAGAACATCAAACCAATCCGTTCCATTACCTAAAGTTTCCGGATGTTGATAACATTCTGGGACTCCACCTGTATATCCTTCATATTTAGCTGCATCTTCATAAAACTCTTTTTTAAATTGAGCGAACTCTTGAGCATTCATAACGTCAGGACGTCCATGTTTTGGAACTTGCGTGGCACCAAAATAAGCACTAAAATCTATATCTGTTTTTCCTTCCTTTGCAGATTTTGTAGTTACTAATATCACACCATTAGCCGCTCTTGAACCATATAGTGCAGCTGATGCAGCATCCTTCAAGACTGTAATATTCTCAATTTCCTCCGGCGCCATAGATTCCAATCCAGTTCCACCATTACCAGAGATAGGGAAACCATCTACAACAATTAACGGGCTATTACCTCCGTTTATAGAAGCCGCTCCACGTATACGAATCGCCATTCCAGCATTTGGTTCTCCATTTGCTTGAGTAATCTGAACACCTGAAAATTTTCCTTGCATTTTATATGAGATATTTGCAACTGGTATATCTGCCATCTCCTCTTCTTTTAAACGGCTCATTGCTCCAGTTACAGATCGAGCTTTTTGTGTACCATAAGCAACTACAACCACTTCATCCAACGCTTCAGTATCATCCAACAATTTAATAGACAAAGAAGTTTGATTTCCTATTGCAATATCTTGAGTTCGATATCCTATATAAGAAACCTGTAAAGTAGCATTCACTGGAACATCTAATGAAAAACGTCCATCCATATCAGTAATCGTACCATTTGTAGTTCCTTTTACCAATATATTAGCTCCAATAATTGGTGTTCCAGATTTATCTATTACTATACCAGTAATTTTCTTCTGTTGCTGACTTTCTGTTACCATATCTTGACATACTGATGAAACCTCAACAGCTGCTGTATTCATATTAGGTAATAGACTTAAAAGTAAACATGGGAATATAGAACCAACTCCCCCGCATTGATTTTTTTTCATAATTTACATACTTATTAATTAAACATGGTATCATAAACACAACTTTTATACATTCTATTTCAAATATAAAATAGAACTAATCTCTAAATTATTTATTCATAGGCATCAGATTTTATTGTTTTACACAAAATAAATCCATAATCATCAAATAATATTGCAAAAAATGATTTTAAAAGTATCAAAAATGACATATTTAATTCCAACTCACTTCCTCACTTCAAACCCATAAATTCCAGAACCTACGGTGACAACTGTATAACCTTTTTCCTGACGAATAGTAGCAGAGGAAAGATCTTTTACAGCTATCCCACTTTCAGTGATTTGATCAACCTGTGTTGTTGGTAAATAGACAGATGCAGAACTATTGGCAGGAACTTCTACCCGAATAGTGAATTTTTCATCTGTTTCTTTCCAATCCGAGACAATCGTTCCATAAGGAGATTCATAGGACGTACGGGCACTTCGAACATCACCTACCGGAGACGGCTTGATAACAATATGTTTAAATGCAACGGATGCCTCATCTTGACGGATACCACCCAAACCACTGAAAAGCCATTCCATCAAGTGTCCTAACATAAAGTGATTGTTGGAGACAAAACCATAGGCTTGCCAAGATTCGGTTAATGCCGTAGCTCCATGGGCTAATTGCCAACCATATCCCGGTGTATCGTATTTACTGTTCATATCATAAATAATATCAGATGCGCCTCCTGCTTCCAAAGCACGCAAGACATAACGATAGCCAACATCACCTGCTGTCAACGCATTGTTTCTTGAACGTATATCTTTTACCAGATTATCATATACCTGCTGATGATTTTCTGGTGTCGTCAGTCCCATATATAAAGCAACAGCATTAGCAGCCTGACTGTTCCGGTCATATTGTTTTGTTTCCGGATTCCAAAATGTCTTGTTGAATGCCGTTTTAATTGCTGCCGCCAGATTCTTATACTTCTCAACATCGGCTTTCTTTCCTAACAGATCTGCCATTTTTTGCATCAGACAAACATCATAATAATAGATGGCCGTAGCAGTAACTCCATTGGATGTCAACTGAGAAACGCCCGGGGCATTAGGACCAATATCAAACCAATCGCCCAAACCATAGGCAACAATATGATCTTTTGCCTGCGAAGACAAGTATTCAATATAGCGTTGCATATCCGGATAATATTCCTCAATCAACCGGCTATCACCATACCACTGGTAAATATACCACGGACTGATGATAAACGAACTGCCCCATTCCGGTGTATCCTTAAAACCACCTTCAAACTCCACTAACTCCGGAGCAATCGTCGGGACCATACCATTCTTAGCCTGCGTAGAACGCATATCGTTCAATGTCTTTTGATATAATCTTGCCAAATTATAACGATATTGTACCGAATATTGCATCAAATGAGCCTCTTCCAACCAACCTAACTTTTCTCGATGCGGACAGTCTGTCAAGACACTGGCCATATTGCTTCGAATAGCCCAGTCTATTAACTCATATGTCTGATTAAATAAGGGTTTAGAACAATGGAATGTTCCAACTTCCGGTGCCGAGTTACAAGTATGTAATCCTTTTAAATCCAAAATAACAGGTAAAGATTCCGGATTATCCTGTCCGGCAGGAACTGCTCCTTCAATTTCCACATAGCGGAAACCATAATACGTAAACTGGGGTTGCCAACAAACCTTTTCATTTCCTTTCGTGGTATAAGCAAACCAGAAAGGAGCTCCTGATGCACTCTGATTAACGGTACTGTCCGAATTCAACAGTTCGGCCGGATAAAACTTCACTTGCTGTTTTCCTTTCGATTGCATAGACAGATGAATCACACCCGAAAAGTTTTGTCCCAGGTCATATACCCATTTCCCTTTCTGATTCTTGAAAAGACGAACGGTAGGGATACTGTCTCTTACGGTCAATGGAGCTGAAGCTTGCGCCAAAAGCCGCGTATTCCAGCCCGTATTCAATGCTTCTTTCCAGTTCTTATCATTAAATCCGGGTTTTGTCCATCCGGGTTGTTCCCGATTGGCATCATAATCTTCTCCCCCATAAATACTACTATATGTAATCGGGCTCTCGGTTACTTTCCAAGATCTGTCCGTCACAATGTTTTCTATACTTCCATCCATATATTCCAGACGGATATTCATCAGCAAACGAGGAGCCCCGTACGATGTAATCAGCTTAAAATAACGTTCACGCGGCACATTGAAGAAACCGTTTCCCAACATCACACCTACGGCATTCTTTCCTGTATGGAGTTGCTGGGTAATATCAAAAGGAACATATAAAGCACACCGGTCATACTTCGTCCAACCCGGATCCAAGAAGTGGTTCCCTACTTTCTCTCCATTCAGGAACATATCAAAATGCCCCAAACCAGAGACATAAGCGATAGCCCGTTTCAAGGGTTTCTTTACATCAAATTCTTTACGGAACTGAGGCAAAGCATACATACCTATCTTTTGATCAGGCCGGAACTTACGATCCACTTCGCCCAATCCATGTACACCCGTTGTAATAATCTCATCCTTTTTATCTTTCTCCAACGAGATCCAGCAAGCTTTATTCCAATCCTTCTCCGAAAGAAGTCCCATACAGAACTCATTTACCGGACTCCAAGCCGATACATTTCCCTCCTGATCCCAAATACGCACTTTCCAATAATAGGTTGTTCCGGCTTTCAAATTTTTACCCGAAAAAGGTATCAGAATTGATTCTTGCGAATCCGTCTTCCCACTACTCCACACATTTCCTTTATTATCTTCCAACATCTCAGGTGAATCAGCAACCAGAACTTCATACGATGACTGCACAAAATTCCGCTCCGAAGAACGAATCTGCCAGCTAAAGCGAGGTTGTTGTGTTTCGATACCTAAGGGATTCTTGGCTTGTTCACACGTCAGATTAAAAACTGAAAAATCGGCTTTCCCATACATAACCATGGGGAAAAGCATGAATGCTAAACATTTATAGAAAAAACGATACTTCATGATTAGAATTTCAAGATTATACATTTTTACAAATATAATTCAATAATTACACCATCTTGATTACAAAAATGACTTGATTATTTTCAAAATTGATCAATCTTTTTCTCATTTAGGAGCAAGTATATAGAATCTTCTACAAAAGCAAATCTCAATATACATTTATTTGTCCTCATTATCAAAAAAAATATTCACTCATAAGATACAAGAAATCTATTATTTCATATTTTCTAAAAACCATTCCATAATAGACTTTGCAACAAGTACGTGCCCCTTTTCATTTAAATGATTCGCCTGACTCATACAATCCTTCAATTCTTCTCCTTTCTGAACTTTTTCCTTAAATAAGGCATATGAATCTACTAAACCAATCTTGTATTCTGTTGCTAATTTTCTAATCATTTCACTATATTCTGCCAATGGCGCCTGAGGATCCAAAATAGACTCGCTCCAATCAGGAGTAGGCGTCAACAAAATAATTTTTATTCCCAAAGACAAAGATTTTTCTATCATATTTCTCCAAGCCTTTTCGCTAGCTTCAATTCCTATACCCCGATCATTCAACCCATAATCGATAAATAATACATCCGGTCGATGGTTTAACACTTCTTTCTCAAATCGTTCCATACCACCAAGAGAATTCTCACCTCCAATAGCTGTTGTGATCACATTGATTACGGCATACGGATAATGATGAGCTATCTCTCGATATACTAACTGAGGATAAGCTGCTAATAAATTCACTTTAGGCGTTTTGAAATATCCTGAAGGTACACTATGACCATGAAAAACAATATGAATCCGTTTGTTGTCTGGCCATTGTTTCTTTAATTCCATTTTTATATCCTGTAGATAATTTTCCGCCTTCGCCATTTGCCCACTAACAGTCTGGTTATTTATCTGAAGCAGAAAGATTATCAATAACTTTAATATATATTTATTCATCACCTTACTTTATACAAATAATAACATTCATATCTAATCTCTAGTGACTTTCCTGGAAGACAAAATAAAAATGGACTTAGCCGCTTCAAGATCCAAACAAATAAATGTCCTACCATTTCTATATTCAGCCTTTGGATGAAAAATATTCCCCGTATGTGGATCATATAAATCAGGAAACATTTCAGATTGAAAAGAAATTTTCCCATGAAAATCCTTATCATTCAAGTTCGCAAAATAAAAGACAGAACAATCTTCATATTCTTTATGGATATAAGTCAGAGCAATATCAGATGATTCATAAACAACATCAGGATTATAATCCAATAGGGATAGTGCCCGCTTCATATTTTCAGGTGTTGGATAAGGAATAAAACAAGTCTTCCCTTTATTGATAGAATCATTTATTACCATCCGACTCACTATAGCTTGAACGTACTGATCCATCCCTTGTTCCACAGATTTTTCTGGTAAACGGGTAGTAAATATAACCTTTCCTCCCTGTCGATAAAAATCCTCTATCTTCTGCAAGTTATTAAGTGAGATCGTTTTTATCCCAGGTAAAATCAGTACTTGATATGTCTCTGAATTATATTCATTGCACATTTTAAGAAGATCTTCTTCCACTACACATTTTCCATCCAACACTTCCGGATGCAAATAGGTAAAATCACGGCCCAAAGAATCTGTTAACATTGTAGATATTTCCGTATAATCTGTTTGGGGAATATCAACCCCACCTCGATAATATCCTAATTTTCCATCCAAATAATGTTCTCCTTGCAATGTTTCTATCGGATAATAAACAGCAATATCTGCCACATGCTTTCCTTTACGCTGTAAGATATAGTTCAATCGAGACAAAAACAAATTAAACTCTGGCAAAAAATCTTGATATAACGGATTTCGCCAAGACAGTTCTGGCAAAAATGTCACATTCTTTTCATCATACCACACTGCATGAGGAATTAATTTGTTAATTCCTTTAGCATATTGCTCTATGGCTATACGATACATTTCATCCTTACAGAGATTCCCCATCGCACCATAAGTCTCAGACATAACTAATTCTTTATCCCAATTATATGCAGATGAAGAAATAACTTTATAGAAACGTTCTGCTGGACGATCTCCTCCTATTTTATCAATTCCTGGAATATCCATATACTTTCCACATAACATCAAATCACCAGAAATACTAACTGGATTCAACACCTCTTCTTGATCTTGATGCCCTGTAGACAAAATACCATGAGAGGCAGCCCAATCTGAAATAGTCCTCATAAATCCCTCAGCATATAATCGAGCTCGAAAACCAAATAGCCTATTTCTCGCATATTGTGTATCCTTACCAATATCATACCATAATGCTGGATACAATAACTCTGGTGATTCATTATAACAAAGCTCAAACTTTTCATTAAAATCAGTTGTCCACATTCGTCCATTTGCACGATACATAGTTGGTTCATCAAAAAATGTCTCAGTTATTACCGGTCCAAACGATTTTGAATAACGTTCATAATAACATTGATGAACATCTTGTGTAAAAAGACGAACTGCTTCAGGATCCAAATAATCTACATTCGGATCTCCATCTTTTACACAAACAAAGAACATAATTTTCCAAGCCCCAGTTTTAGGTGATCTCCATTGTAATTTATCAGCATTTATATATCGTTTCAATGAGATTCGTTCATAAGTTATCGTATCCATAGCAACAACAGACATCAAATGACCGGCAGGGACTGTATATTCAACATAAGTATCAGGCAAAACACAATATTCCTGCTTATCCAAACGCTTAATCGTCTTTTCTGGATGCAGTTGCATAAAACGAGGGATATTGTTTCCATTAATAGCACCCATACTCCCAGTCGGGAAGCCATATTCATCATATAATGACATAGAAGCACCTAATTTCTTTGCTTCATCTATTATCGCTTTATAACAAGCAAAATAATCATCAGAAAGATATTTTGGAGAAAAGTTCTCTCCAAACGGTAAAATTCCACATCCCCCATATCCGTCTTTCTGAATCATCGTACGAAACTGTAATACCAATTCTTCTTTTTCAACAGCACTATTATTCCAAAACCACAAAGGAACAGGACGATATTTTATATTTGGTTTTTTAAAATCTTGTTTCGATATTTGTGAATATATAGAATCTAATATTATCACATTCACAATTAAGAAAAAAAATAATATTCTACTACACTTCATTTTTATAGACATATAGAAATCATTAAGCATTCACAAACTCCCATTTTCATTTTTCGAGTCAATATCCAATCACCCCAATAAATATTTACATCATTCATATTATCATTTTACAAATAAGAAAGAGCCATATCAAACACTATTAGGGAATAATATGGCATCTTTCTTATCAATAAAAGATAAATTAATTTCCTACTATTTAAAGCAAATCTGTCATTTCCTAATTATCAAAACATTTCTTATTTATAGCCTGCTGTTTGCTTTAAATTCGGATTTAACCTCATTTCTCTTGCAGGTACAGGAAAATAAACTTCATATGGTTCAAATTCAAAATCACCTACTGCAAATGCTGTTTTTTTACGTTCTTCAGTAGTTGGATTAGTCATTTCCCTTTTCCCATAAGCATTTAAAAAAGCAGCCAATTCTTCTGGAGTATTAGTTCTCTTCAAATCAAACCATCTATGATTTTCAAACGCAAGCTCTATACGTCTCTCATGTAATACACATTTTTTAAATTCTTCTTTAGATAATCCCGATACAGGTGCAAGATGAGCTCTCTCTCTAATTTTATTTAAATAAGAGTAAGCCTCATCAGTCGGACCTTCAAGTTCGTTGATTGCTTCTGCTAAACTAAGTAAAACCTCTGCATAACGCATTAATGGCCAATTATCATCTGGAACCCCCTGTATTGAATGCGCATGATTATATTTATTAATATAAGGGACAGACACCCAATTACCATCGTTACTCATATACCCTTCACACAAGGATATATCTTTCCTTACATCTCCCTCTTCATAATCATTAATAATATCTAATGTAGGAATATTCCATCCACCTCCACTAACACCTGGGAATGGAATAACAGCTCCATAAGATTCTCTTGGATAAAAATTATACAAAAAACCACTTTGCTCCCCTAACTCATTATTTCCTTGGAACTGAACATCCATAATAGACTCCTTATGATTTTTAAAAACAGGATCAAAGACTTTTGCATAATCATCTAATAATTCATATCCCATTGTGGTTACAGCTTTAAAAGAAGCGATAGCTTCAGAATACATATGACGTTCTAAATATGTTCTGCCTTGTAACACTAATGCTGCACCTTTTGTAGGAAGTCCTATTTCACTAGATAATAGTTCATCAGGCATTGGTAAATTTTTTATTGCCTGACTAATATCACTATCAATTAATTCATAAACTTTAGAAATTGGAGAACGCTCATAAGTCCAGGCTTCATCAGGAGTACTAATTGGTTCTGTTATAATAACTACATCACCAAAAAAACGTACTAGATCAAAATAATAAAGAGCTCTCATAAAATACATTTGTCCAGCAACTTTATTTTTAATCTCTTCTCCCAAATTAGAATTCTCAATTTTTTTTAAAACCGTATTAATATTCACCAAGTGCTGATATGCAACATTATAAATATTCATAGGTCCATTTAATTGATCCATTGTCGTTGACACAATTTGCCAATATTCTATAGCTTCTAACCCAGGTCCTTGACCTCTATCAGTCGGATTAAAATGTATTGTAGTATTATCTGTTATCATTTCTGTATACTGCCAAACTCCACCGACATATCCTTGTAAATTACCATAAATTCCATTAGCAGCCTGTTGAAGTTCTTTTTCAGTCTGATAAAAAGTTTCTACATTTAACTTTGTCGGATCATATTTATCTAAAAGATCCGTACATGAATACAATGAACAAATACAAGATCCAACTAAAATTTTATCAATAAAACCAAATTTCATAGCATTACAAATTTAAAAGTTAATAACTGTACCTATAGAAAAGACTCGTGGAACCGGATAAGATTCATCATCACGGCCTGGATTTATACCTGAAAGATTTGTATTAATATCTGGATTACTACCAGGATATTTAGTAATTAAGAATAAATTCTCTGCATTAAAATAGAAACGAGTTCCTGCCAAAACTGAACATTTTTTAGGGATTGTATATCCTATCGAAAAGCTCTTTAACCATGCATGACTTGCATCATAAATATACCTAGAATTCACTTCTCTCTCATATTTCCAAGTATTAGTAGTTGGTATAACACCATTTCCCGGATGCCCCCCAGGTCTCCATCTATTCTCAGCATCTTTTAATACATTAAAAACACCATCCATATTCAAAGTTGTTGCTTCTATGTTTCGATACAAATCATAGTCCTGAGCACCTGTAAAAAGAATATTAAAATCAAAATTCTTATAATCTCCTCCAAGGGTCAACGCCCATATAAATTTAGGATGCGGATTTCCGATTTCAACCATATCTTGTGTATCATAAGTAATTTCCCCATCTCCATTCGCATCCCAATATTTATAAACACCTGGAATAGCTCCTTCTTGTTTAGGAGAGTTAGCAATCTCTTCCTCGGATTGGAATATACCTAAACATTTATACCCATAAAGCATTCCGATTGGACGACCAACAACTGACTTATTATAACAATTATACATATTAAACGTTTCCAGATAGTCATTCTCGCCCCTAATTTCCAGTACTTCATTTCTATTAAAAGAAATATTAAAATTTGCTCGTAAATTCAAATCTTTTGTAATAGATTTCCTATAGTCAAAGGCTAACTCTAGACCTCGATTTCGAATTTTACCAACATTAGTAAATGTAGAAGCAAAACCTGAAATAATAGGCAGCTCTTTCGACAACAGCATTGAATTAGTTATCTTATTATAATATTCAGCAGTAATAACCAAAGAGTTATCAAACAAAGACATATCTAATCCAAGATCTAAAGCGTTTGACTTCTCCCAACCTAATTGCGTATTAGCAAAAGAACCGATTATAACTCCAGGAGCAAAAGCCCCTCCCAAAATATAGTTGTTTGAATTCAAAGTTGCCAAACTTGTATAATTTCCTATAGCGTTATTTCCAGTGACTCCATAACTAGCACGCAATTTTAAATTACTCAACCATGATAATTTGGGCATAAAAGGTTCTTCGGAAATTCGCCATCCAGCAGAAACAGAAGGAAAATCTCCCCACTTATTATTCAAACCAAATCTAGAACACCCCTCTCGTCTAAAAGATGCCGAAAATAAATATTTATCTTTAAAATTATAATTTACCCTAGCAAAATAAGCCAATAATCCCCATGATGACTCAGCAGAACTAACAGACTTTGTTTCTGCATTTTGAAAAATATGGATTTCATCATTTGGAAATTTAGAACCACTTGCAGACAGAGCAGAATAATTTTCTTCTTGAGCCGTATAACCAAGCATAGCTTCCAAACTATGATCTTGTATCTTCTTTGAATAAGTCAACAATAAATCTGTACTCCAATTTAATGTTTCATGCCTTGTCTCACTCATAGAAGCATTCACAGGAGCAGGATAATTAACTCCAGAAACTGTTGACGGATTAAATTCTTTTCTGATAACATCCATAAGTGCAATATTTACAGAAGGCTTAAATTTAAAATCATTCAAAAAAGAAATTTCAACAAATCCATTTGATACCACTCGATTTATATATTGTACATGTTGCTGTTCCTTCAACATTTGAACAGGATTTGGATTACCCATGATACCATCATGCCCCCCTAAATAAGAATTCCATGTTCCATCTTCATTAAAAACAGGTTCTCTAGGATCTGCCTGTAAGGCTAGTCCTAACACCCCATCCCTACCGTTAAAATTGGCAAAATTTTCAATTGATCGAGATCCTGAAATATTCCATCCCACTTTAATATATTTATTAAAATCACCCAACATATTAGCCCTAGCATGAAATCTTTCAAAATCGGTTTCAATAACAGCCCCTTCTCTATTCAAATACCCTAAAGAAACTACAGACTTCACCTGGCCTTTTCCTGAAGACAAAGTAACATTATAATTTTGCATTAAAGCATTATCATTTAAAACCTCATCGTACCAATTTGTAGAAGTTTTTGTTTGCTCTGGATATCTAAAATCTATAGGTATTTCTTCTATTGAAGGTTCACGCCCCTCAAAATATTTAACTTTATCTATGTAACTTTCTTTTTTAAATTGAGCAAATTCTTGACCATTCATCATTTGAACTTTCCGATTATTGGGAACTTGCTGAATACCCAAACTAGCAGTCGCAGTCAACTTTAGTTCCCCATCCTTCGCTCCTTTTGTAGTAATCAAAACAACTCCATTTGCCCCTCTAGCACCATAAATTGACGTTGATGCAGCATCCTTCAACACAGAAATAGATTCTATGTCGTCTGAACTTATACTCTGATTTAAGGTTGTTCCTACAGGGAATCCGTCTACAACATAAAGAGGCTTACTATCTGCGCCCAAAGAACCTGTACCACGAATAGTTATATCCATTTCTTGTCCTGGAGCTCCACTTGATTGTTTAACTGTCACACCTGCAGCTTGCCCCATTAACAAACGTGTAGGATCTGTAGATGGGACATCTCCTATATTTTTCATATCAACAACAGATACAGCGGATGTTATATCACTCTTTCTTTGTGTACCATAACCAACCACAACAACTTCTTCTAAAGCCTTTGAATCTTCTGATAGTTGAATCTGCAATGTGGTTTGATTTCCCACTGTTACCATTTTAGTATTATAACCAATATATGAAACTTGCAACACATCACCTTCATTTAAACTCAAAGAAAAACGCCCCTCCATATCAGTAATAGTTCCATTAGTTGTCCCTTTTACTAATATGTTAGCTCCTAAAATCGGAATATCAGACTGATCGGTTACAACTCCTGTAATTCTTTTCTGTTGCCCAATTTGAGCTACAGAATTTTGACTTGCTAAAGGCTCTTCAACAGCACTCACACTCAAACTCGGCATCAGACTTAAAAGTAAACTTGGGAACAAAAAATTAAATCCCCTACAGACTAAACATTTCTTCATGGCTCAACAATTTATTCCAAAAACAATATAAATACTATAAATTATTTCATTAAATAAAAAAGCAGAAGCTATATAGATGCATTATTTATAAGCCTTCCGATATAAGGCCTCGATATCTTCTACTGAAGTAGGACGAGGATTTCCTCCCGTACAAACATCATTAAAGGCATCTATTGCCAGCTGATGCAAATCTTCTTCACGAACTCCGATTTCACATAATTTCTGAGGAATATCAATACTTATTGATAAGTTCCGTACAGCCTCAATAGCTACTTTAGCTCCTTCTTCAATTGTCATTCCCGTTGTATCGACACCCATGGCTTTAGCAATATGAATATATTTACAAGCTGCCGGTGATTCTGCATTATATTCCATCACATAAGGTAATAACAAGGCATTGGCTACTCCATGCGGTGTATCATAATGAGCACCTAATGGATGAGCCATGGAATGAACAATTCCTAACCCGACATTACTGAATCCCATACCGGCAATATACTGTGCCTGAGACATGGCTTCGCGAGCTTCCTTATCCTGACCATTATCAACCGCATTCTTCAAATTAGCAGCAATCATTTCAATCGCTTTTAATTCAAACATATCAGACATTACCCAAGCTCCCGGAGTAATATAACTTTCGATGGCATGAGTCAATGCATCCATTCCCGTTGCAGCAGTCAGTCCCTTAGGCATAGAATACATCAGCTCCGGATCAACAATCGCTACCGAAGGGATATCATTCGGATCGACACACACCATTTTCTTCTTTGCTTCTTCATCTATAATCACATAATTAATGGTGACTTCAGCAGCGGTACCGGCTGTTGTAGGAAGAGCAAACGTAGGTACCGCTTTCTTTTTTGTAGCAGCTACACCTTCCAACGAACGAACATCCGCAAACTCCGGATTATTCACGACTATGCCAATTCCTTTAGCCGTATCAATGGAAGAACCACCACCTAAGGCTACAATAAAATCAGCTCCTGAATTTTTGAATGCAGCAACGCCATTCTGAACATTAACAATCGTCGGATTTGCTTTCACATCACTGTAAGTTTCATACGGAATGTGATTTGCTTCAAACACTTCAATAACTTTATCCGCTACATGAAACTGAATTAAATCTTTATCCGTCACAAAAAAAGCTTTCTTAAAACCTCTTCTTTTTACTTCTCCTGCTATAAAGGTCCGACATCCTGCACCAAAATAGGAAGTCTCATTCAATATCATTCTATACATATAACCTGTTATTAATTAAACAAACATTACAGTAACTTTATATAATTTAAATTATACAAATATAAATAACAATATATGCCATCTTGATTACAAAAATGACCTGATTGTTTTCAAAATTGATATTTTTCTCCAGCAATTTTCGAATCTCAACATTATGTAGATAATCAAGCAAATAGAAAGATTGTGAAAGATCTTTTTCCAAAGAAATCTGTTAGTCGGCAATCCATTATTGAAAAGAGAATTTAAAGCTAACGAGAATCAAAAATGATACAAACGAGAATTGTTTTTGATCCTCGTTAGTTTTCTCTGAAAACACGCCGGCTTTCCCTTAAGAGCTGCCTACCTTTTTATAAAAAGCCGGCGTATTTCTAGAAGAAGTTCGGTTCGTTTTCAATCCAATACTTGAATGATATGTACCGGACCCAATAAACCGGACTCCAACAAAGGTGTATCCTTTGTGTAATGCGGATATGTGGTAAACGTATAGCGGTCACTGGGGCGTTTCTCTCCTTTCAACAGCCATTCCGGCCATTGACCATTGACAATACCGTCATTTACCTTTTGTTCATCTCCGATTAACCGATTGCCCCATAAATTGGTCACCTCTATTTTCAACTCATTCACTCCATTCTTCAAGGCTCCTGATATATCAACCTGCCACGGTGAAGTCCAGATCGTACCTAAATCCTGACCATTTAGCCAGACTTTGGCTATATTTTTTACGAGACCCAAATCCAGGAACAAGGAACCCGACAAAGTTTCTTTGTAATCAAACTGCTTTGTATAGACAGCTGTTCCCGAATAATACTTAATTCCCGGTTCTGTATGTTTTGACCAATCCTGCAAAGTCGGAAATTCCACTTCTGCTGGTCCACCCAACTTCGAATCAAATGAAACGTTCCAAGGTCCTTGCAATGACATCAACACGCTCTTCCCTTTGATGTTTGTTGATGCAGTCGAAGCAGGCTGCCGATCTCCGGAAAAGAATACGAAATAACTCTGATAAGGAGCAAACGCCAACTCGAGCGAAGTCTGTTTTCCGTTATCTGTTGAAACCGGAATCAGGGAAGTCTTTCCGGTTACAGGATCCCATAAATAAGGTTGCTTACCGGAAGCACGGAAATGGGCATTTACCGACATATCCTTATCCATCCGGTTGGAAACAAAGAAATAATCCACATCATCCACCTGTTTATGGATATACCGAACCGTTCCCTGATCAGACAGAAAATCAACCGGTACGTGCATTTCGCGCAACACCTTTGATGTCAAATCAAAATCAGGATACAAATTATCCAAATGGTTCTGGATATCTGTTCCCCAAACGATACGGCCTTTACCATAAGTATGGAACTTCAATCCTTCTGGCTGTTGGCTTCCACCCCAAAGGTATTCTACAGCCTGCTGTAACTTCCGATCAGAATCTGGATAACCTGTTAATCCCGGAGTCTGCACAGGAGGAAGACCAATCACAACAGCTCCATCTTTCACCAGCGATTCTATCTTCTTCAACAAGCCCAAGGTCATCGTCTTAAAAGCAGGTAAAACCAGAAGACGATATTCCATACCCGAAGGGAACTTTATTTTCCCATCTTCCACGAAAGCCGTATGAAGCAGGCTTGGCGGACAAGCATCAAAATTATATTCTCGTTTATCCACCATATAATCTCCTGTCAAAGCGGATTTCGGTGCACGGAAAACAAAAGGTGCCTCTTCAGGGGCCAGATAGAGAATATCAGCTACCGTCTGACCTTTCTGCAGCAGATACTGACAACGCGCTACATAAGTATGATAAGCATCCACGTACGGCCACCATGTCTGATTACGGTCCCAATGGACTCCATACGGTCCCATGGTCATTCCCGGACGTAAACTATCCGGTAACGCCTGATGTTGAAAGGTATGATAAGTCAACCGATTAATACCTGCCGCAAAAGCCCAGTCTGTTTGGTTCTTCATAGAAGCCGGATGCTGACGCCAACCGTCGCCTGCTGCCGTAAAAGCCTCCGAAGGAACCACACGTTGCCCTTTGATATTGGCCAGCGAACTTCCTTCAATAGCACTAAACGAAGTATTATAACCACCCGGACTCCAGAACTCACACATCGGAATATCAGCAGAAGCACCTAACTCCAAATCCTGCATCGGATTCATATCATACGGCTCTATGGAAAGTTGCATACCATGCTGACGGGCATAAACTTTGACAAACAAAGAATGATTCTCCAGCATTAATTCCTGCATTGTCTGACGCAAATCCCACAAGAAACGCTCACTGATATTTTTATCCCCTACAACCAGTCCCGCATAAACCGGGAAATAAGGTTGCGGATCATATCCTCTACGTTTCTTGAATTCTTCTCTTAGCCGCGGACTCCAGTTCTGAGCCCCCATTTCCCAACTATCCATGTGTAGGATCTTAAGGCCTCCAGCTAAGGTGGTATCTCTTTCACCCAACAAATCAAACAATGATCCTGTAAATGTACGCAAATGTGCCATCAAAGCTGTCGTATCTGTCTTATCACACTCAAAACCAACGCCGGGAAGAGGTGCCGGACGAGTAACAGCTCCATTATTACGTATGCCAAAACGCATAATCATCCATTCACCAGAAGGAACATTCCACGTAACAGAACCATCCTTCAATGAAGAGGTCAAGTCTATAATCTGATCGACAGCAATCGCATCTCCCGGTTCCAACGGTTTATCTTGTTCTTCCCGTGGAATAAATTGTTTCACTCCCGGAACAGAACTATATGGAGCCCGATAATACAGAGCCTTTTCTTCAATGTCCTTTATAGAGACCTTCCCATTTGTTGCCGGAAAAGCCAAGACAGCTACATCTTCATAATAATCCAACCATTTCTCTTTTAATTCCGGAGTAAACGCTCCCTCTCCGAAATAAGGGGGCTTCGGTAAAGGTTTCTCTAAAGGAATCGTCTGCTTACTGCCTCCGGTTACCCTTGTAACGGAAGAAACCAGATGCCGCATTGATTCTTCGCCTTTCACCCAAGGACCACCGCTACCGGTCCAACCCGGACCGATTCCAAGAATCATACTAATTCCTAATCGTTCACATTCCTTGACAGCATGTTTAAAACAGTCTTTCCATTCAGTACTTAAGAAATCAACATGCCCACGAGGTATGCCAACATTGACTTCCAGGAAAACGACAGATCCGATTCCAACCCGCTTCATGGACTCCAGATCTTTGGTCATCCCTTCTTTGGATAGATTACCATCCATAAAATACCAATAAACGCCAGGCCGGGCCGATTCAGGAGGAGAAACAAACAAACGTTTCATATCTTTCAGTTCCTCGGCTCTTGCCCAATGATTCATACCAGACAGGAACAAACTGGTAGCAAGCAAGGTATATTTTAATAACTTCATACGAACCAATTTTACGTTATTATTTTACTTCCACATAAGGTATATTCAACAGACTTGCCAGTTTTTTGATCTTACCGGCTACATGTCCGATTCCGATCGCACAATGATGAGAAGGACCAGCCTTACTCCAATTGTCTATGAACGAACGAACACCACAAGCAAAGCGATAACGACTGTTGGTGTTTCCTATTTGTAACACAGGACCAGGAACAGATTCTCCTTCTGCAACCAACAGGAACAATCCGTCTTTCCCCTCACAAACCGACAATAAAGTAACATCTCCATGACGAACCGTCATCTGAATAGACAAACCTTTTCCCGGCTTTCCATGATAAACAGGAAGAGGAACCAACTTAACCCGTCCTTCCGCCATGGTGAAATGAGCCGGTCCGTCATGTCCCAACAAAACAACATCATCCTTAAAATCCAAGGCATATAACTCGGAGAACGAACCTCCGGCATTTAATAGAGACATGATCTTCATGGCTTGTACGTTCTTAATCTCACATTCCCCGGCAATAGGAATACCTTTTCCTGTCAATAACGTATTACCGGCTATCACTGAAGTAACGATATTCTCATAATCATTCCCGGCATACCCTTCATAATAATAAGCCATCGATCCTAGGTGATGCACTTCGATCAGTTTATCCAAAGCCACAGATGTTCTGGCAGCCCGGAGTAATTCACTCTCCTCACATTCACTGACGACCTCAAAACGTTCCCGGAACTCTGCCAACTTCTGTTCTATTTCATCCGAAGAAGCAGCATCCCGATAAGCTTTCAGCTCACACATTTCCAATAATTCAACATGCGTTCCAAAGGTAGAAGACTGCAACGTCAAATCAGAATAGACATCCAGCATTCCACCATAATAATGACCTAAAACACCCATTCGGTTATTTTGCATTCCTTTCTTGGCAACAGCTGCCTCTAACCATTCTTTCAGTTCCGTCCAAACGTATGTCTCATCCAAATAGCCTGTAATGATTTCATAACGAATACCTGAACGGTTGAATACATTCGAAAACTCAGGAACCGAACAAGCCTGACAATTAGCCAGCCATTCACCGGTCATTAACCCCCGATCACCCAAACCATTCAGATAATCATAATCAATACAAGGTGTTGGTTGTATATTCAATAATAGTACAGGAACTTTCAACCGTTGAACCAATGGTAAAACCGTAGAAGAAAGGGCATACGTTGAAATATATACCAATAATACATCAATTGATTTCCGTTCTAATTCCGCAGCAACCGTTATGGCTTTTTCGGGTTCATCCACCATTCCTCCATCCACAACACAAACGTGTTCCTGTTCCAATTGCTTTGCTATCTGTTTCCGATAACCACACAAACGTTCATATAATCCAGAGAACTGAGGCCAATAAGTATTCAACCCCACTCCAACCAATCCTGCATACACCGTTCTATCTTCCATAATTTATCTCGCTTTTTATATTATCCGTACTCTATTTGCAAATATGCTTTTTTTAGATTGACTTCGTTTGTATTTATTGATCTTGAATATATCAAAAATGACATATTTACTGACGACTGATATTTTTTTACTTCAATCATATAGGATTGTCATTCCAGAAATATTATTTTTGAGACAGTTTACTTGAAACAGGAACATTTTACCTTAAATGCAAATGAAAACAACAAATAACCATATCCAATACCTGGGAAGCAGTCCTCTGGACGAAAAATGGGGATTAACCGTTACGACAGTAGGTTATCAACGTATTCCTGCTCACAGTACATATCCATCGGTCACACAGCATCCGCAAGGATATGTATTCAATCCACAAAAAGGACGTACGCTTTCAGAATATCAGCTGGTATATATATCAGAAGGTTCCGGATATTTTGAATCTGCTTCCTGCAAGCGACAAAAGATCAAAGCCGGAACCATGTTATTAATCTTCCCGGATGAATGGCATACTTACTATCCGGAAGAAAACGGATGGTACGAACATTGGGTAGGTTTCAAAGGTAACATGATAGAGAACTGGATTGCCAACAAATTCTTCTTGAAAGAAAAACCAGTCTTTGAGATTGGAATCAGTTCCAACATTATCGGTTTATATGAAGACATGGATGCGTACGCTTCCAAAGAAGATGCCGGATATCAGCAACTCATTTCCAGCATTGTCTTATACTTAATGGGCGAAATTTATTTTAAGGTAAAGAACTCAGCTTTTAAAGAATCTACTACAGTACGTAAAATCAACGAAGCAAAAGCCCTAATGAAAAGAAATATCAGTAATTCCATCTCTGCAGAAGATATAGCCAGACAATTAAACGTCAGTTATTCATGGTTGCGAAGCCGGTTCAAGGCTTATACCGGAATTTCACCCACACAATACCATCTGAACTTACGTTACATAAAAGCTAAAGAAATGCTCTGTACAACCCAAATGAGTATTTCAGACATTGCCTTTGCATTGAATTTTGAGACTGTGTCGCAGTTCTCCTCTTTCTTTGCCAAGAAAGAAGGTATTTCTCCCAGTACTTTCAAAAAGAAATATCATTTAGACCCAAATCCATCCCACAAGCCAGAAGAGGAGTAAAATCCTGCTTGTATAGAGCAAAACCTTTGTCATGTTGCACATTTTATCTATCTTTGTGCCAAATTTTTAAGGTTATATATATGAGTCATGATTTATTAAAAGGCAAGAAAGGCATTATCTTCGGTGCTTTGAACGATATGTCTATTGCCTGGAAGGTTGCAGAAAAAGCCGTAGAAGAAGGAGCAACTATCACTTTAAGTAATACTCCAATTGCTGTTCGTATGGGACAAGTGGACGAATTAGCTAAGAAACTGAATGCTCAAGTAATCCCGGCTGATGCTACCAGTGTAGAAGATTTGCAGAATGTATTCTCCAAATCAGTTGAAATCTTAGGCGGACCTGTTGATTTTGTTCTTCATTCCATCGGAATGAGTCCGAATGTTCGTAAAAAACGGACGTATGATGATTTAGATTATAACATGCTGGAAAAGACTTTAGACATTTCAGCTATTTCTTTCCATAAGATGTTGCAGGTTGCCAAAAAGCAGGATGCCATTGCTGAATACGGTTCAGTAGTAGCTCTGACTTACGTAGCTGCACAACGTACTTTCTTTGGTTATAACGATATGGCTGACGCCAAGAGTTTGTTGGAATCAATTGCCCGCAGTTTCGGTTATATCTATGGCCGTGAAAAGAACGTACGTATCAATACAATTTCTCAGTCTCCAACTCCTACTACTGCCGGAAACGGTGTGAAAGGAATGGAACACCTGATGGACTTCGCCAACAAGATGAGTCCGCTGGGAAATGCAGATGCTGAAGAATGTGCCAATTACTGCGTTATGATGTTCTCAGACTTTACTCGTAAAGTAACAATGCAGAACTTATATCACGACGGAGGTTTCTCAAGTATGGGTATGAGTCTTCGTGCCATGAACCAATACAGTAAAGGTTTCGAAGAATATACCGATGAAAACGGACATATCATTTACGGATAAATCCATATAGGAAAGTTGACTGGTTCTGTCAACTCTGACAGCAGTCAACTTTTCCTTTTAATTATCAAGGAAGCAAATATGTTACTAAAAATCTATGAAGAAAATCCCAATCCGCGCGAAGTAGCTAAAGTAATCCATACGCTGCAAGACGGAGGTTTGATCATTTATCCTACGGATACAGTTTATGCTATTGGATGTGATGCCTTGAATGTACGTGCAGTCGAAAGAATTTGCCAGATCAAAGGTGTTAATCCTCAAAAGAGTAACCTGTCTATTATTTGTTATGACTTGTCCAACTTGAGCGAATATGCCAAAGTGAATAATGCGGCTTTCAAGTTGATGAAAAAGAATTTGCCCGGACCTTTTACATTTATTCTACCAACCAGCAACGAATTGCCCAAAATTTACAAGAACCGGAAAGAAGTAGGTATTCGTGTACCGGATAATAACATTGTCCGGACGATTGTTCAAGAATTAGGCAACCCGTTACTCACCCTGTCTGTACATGACGACGATGATGAAATCTTAGAATATTCAACTGATCCGGAATTAATTGCCGAGAAATACAATGGTCGTGTCGATCTAGTTATCGACGGAGGTTACGGCGGATTAGAACCTTCTACGGTAGTAGATTGTACAACCGACGAGTTCGAGATTGTCCGTCAAGGGAAAGGCCAGTTAAAATAGAAACGTCATCCGAACCAATCACGGATGACGTCTCCATTCATGTTTATGGATTACATATTAAACCGGTAAACATTTCCGCCATAGTCGGCTGCATACAAAGAATTGCCTGCTACTGTAATCTTACCAAACAGAGGCGCTCCTATCTTATGCTTCCAAACCACTCGCCCTTCTTTCGGATTGACGCCATAGATAACGCCGTCCGAAGCGCCAAAATAGACTATACCTTTATATAATATAGGACTAGATTCAACGGTACACACCGGATAACGGGAATAAGGAGAAGTGTAAATCAATGAAGCTTCTGTATTTACCTGCCAAACCTGCTCTAATGTTGAGCGGTCTAATGCCACCAGTCCATTATTCTGCGTACCGAAAATAATCCATTTATCAGTTATCAGCGGAGTTGATGTCGTATTCACATTATAAGGCATTTCCTTACGTATAACAGTATTTCCAGTCTTAGGCTCGATGATGAAAAAGGCATTGCCCGAAGCCAAATACAACAAACCATCCACATATGCCGGAGAAGCTCCTCGTTCACGGATATCGCTCTCTTCCTTTCGCCAAAGTAGTTTTCCTGTGTTCCGATCATTACCATAAAGACCACTCCATTGTGTTCCTGTCACAGCTACGTCGCCAGCCAGTACCGGACTTGAAGTGGCGCCTTGGTTCTGACCCCAGCCTTCATTCAACCAGATAGCTTCTCCCGTTTGTATATCATAAGCACCAAAAGCCTTTCCTGTTCCGGCATACAATTTCCCGTCAGCTACCGTCACACCTTCGATGATGGAAGGCAACCCGTCTACTTTCATTTTCTTTTCCCATTTCAGACTGCCGGTTTCTGCATCGACAGCATACAAATAACCTTCGGCATCCTGCGCAAATACCGTATGATTTTCATAAGCGATACGATTTTTCACAGAATTACGGACAGAATACCGCCACAGTTGTTTGCCCGTCTGAACATCTAATGCAATAATGGCTCCTTCGCCCTTCAAATCCTCATCCAAAGTAGCCATAAAAACCTTCTCCTCTGCAACAACTGGAGCCGTAAACCAAACATTCGCTCCTAGATTTTGAACCCACGACAGCACAGGTTTTCCTTCGGTTTGAACAGGCTGGTAAACAAAAGAAGTCCGATGGGCCGTCACATCTCCATTCTTCCATTCGGCTTTTGCCGTCACAAAGATACGCTGTCCCTTATAAATCTCAGGCAAACGGAATACTGCACTCCAGTTCCAATCCGTATTGGCCTTCAAAGGCTGATTACGTAAGATCTCTTTCCCTCCTTCCGAAACACACGAATAAGTCAGACGGGCCAAAGGAGAAACCGTATGATAAGCATTGACAGACATCTTCAAATTACCTTCGGCATCAACCGCACAGGCATCGTTGGCTATCGAGGCAAATTGCAGGGAATGATTCAGATACGTATAACGCAGCTGACTGGTAATATTACCATCCCGATCAGCATGAATCATACGGACAGCACTAACCGAACGGTCTATTCCTCCCTTATCCAGGGTTGACGTACTGATTGTCTTGATCTTTCCTTGCTGCCGGATAAAATGCATGTGCCAATGTCCATATACCCAAGCTTTGGTATTATAATCATTCAGATCCAGTTTTTCCGTATCACTTAGCTTAAAGACAAACTGATCGGTCGTACTCCATAAATCATGGTTGAAGAAAACAATTGGTTTTCCGGCCGGTTGCTGTGCCAGATCTTGCTCAATCCAGCGGAAAACATCTTCTCTCCGAAATCCCGGAGCATGATCTCCTCCCCACATCGGCGTCACGATATAATGCGTTGAGCCAAAATCAAACGAGTAATAAACCGGACCATAGATACTTTCGAACAGCTCTTCTCCGTACTTCCCTTTTACAAGGTCATGATTTCCCAAACAATAGAAGACCGGGCAACCCATATTCGACGTATTCATCAGTTTGATATGATTCTTCAATCCGTTTTCATAGCAAATATCACCCGTATGAATCATAAAAGCAACCTTCTCGTTTGCCGCCAGATCACGCATTTCGTTCGCCCAATCTTCCTGATTGACGGTATTGAATATTTCCGTATCGGCAATATGTAAATACTGATGACTTCCGTCTGGAGCCACATAACCTTGTAACGGCTGCACACCAAAATCATACGAACGATTCTGGTCAGAAATACGGATATAATGCTTATTGTCCGTCTGATAACCAGAAGGAGTTGTTATAAAAATAAACCGTTCACGTTCAAATCCAGGTAAAGAGAAACTACCATCCGCTGCCGTTTTAACGACATGAAGTCCATCCGATACACAAACCCCTTTCAATAGCTTCTCCCCTTTATCATATTGGCCGTTTCTATTCGTATCGACAAAAACACGACCCTGGTAAGCTGCTTGGCTCATCAACGTACAGCCGAGCATACATAATAATAAGTTTCTTTTTCTCATTCGATCTCTTTCCGTTAATTATATATATCTACCTCAAAGATATACATTATGTATAAAATACAAAAACCATCAGCTGGTAAGCAGATGATCTTCCTAACTTCCTTTTATTTATAAAGAGATTTCAAGTCAACCAAATCCGTTAAATGACACTTTTTTATCGTTTCACCCTTGTGGAACGATCGGCTCACAATTGTGGAACGATCGTATCACCCAGGTGGAATGATCGTTCCACGTAGGTGAAACGATAAAATTCCAAGCATAAACGGATATAATTCTAGTGATTAAGGGAATTATTGGTCACACGAGGATTTCCTCTGATCTTGTTCACATAATCACAAATTATTCTCTACCTTTACTCTAAAATTTATAACAGACAAAAAGATCATGAAAAAATTAGTAAGTGCTGCCTTATGTGCCGTCATGTTGATGGCTTGCAGCGGAAAAAAGACACAGCAACCGGCCGAAACGGCCCAACCGGCCTCTTCTTTACAAATCGAATGGGCTACATTCAATATGCGCTATGATAATCCGGGTGATAGCCTTAACAACTGGCAATACCGGAAAGATACGGTTTGCCAATACATCCTTGACAAGAAGATGGATATTATTGGCATGCAGGAAGTACTACACAACCAATTGGAAGACTTGAAAGCGGGTTTGCCTAATTATGCTGCGATTGGCGTAGGGCGAGATGACGGAAAAGAGAAAGGAGAATATTCTCCGTTGTTCTACCGGGCTGACAAATATGAAGTGCTTGAAAGTAATACATTCTGGTTGTCTCAGTATCCGGACAGTGTAGGCTTCATCGGTTGGGACGGTGCTTGTACCCGTATTGCTACTTGGGCCAAGTTTAAGGATAAAGCAACAGGAAAGATTTTCATGGGAGTGAATACGCATTTCGATCACGTAGGAACGGAAGCCCGTCGCGAAAGTGCATTGTTAATCATTAAAAAGATCAAAGAGATTGTTGGTGATCAACCGGCCGTTGTAACAGGAGACTTTAATGTGAACGATCAGTCGGAAGCCTACAAGACCATCACAACGAATGAGTTTGTCTTGAAAGATGCGTATAAGATGACCGATCAAAAGACTGGACCGAACTATACTTTCCATGACTTCGGCCGCTATGCAATGGATAAACGTGAAAAGATTGATTTCATCTTTGTCACCCCGCAAATCAAAGTATTAAATACAGAAATTGCCCAAAACCCTGAAACAAAAACAGGTTATTTGAGCGATCATAATCCACACATGGCTTTATTGGAATTCTAAATGAGCATGTGCTAATAGGATAAGTATTCTTACCTATAAATATTTATCCTATTAGCACACGAACTTATCAACGCACTTTCGTTCTTCCCTTATATAAGAATAAGCCAAGCAATGCCAATGTAATAATTGCAGAAATCACAAGCGACAATGTATATGAAAGTCCAAATCCTTCGGGAGCCACAAAGATATAAGTAGAACAAACCATCGTCATGAACAAAGCCGGAATCAACGTCACTATATACAATTTACCTTCCTGACGCAAATAAACCGACAAAGCCCACAGCGTAAAGACTGCCAGCGTCTGGTTCGTCCAAGCAAAATAACGCCAGATCATATCAAAACCAGCCTGATCTTTCAATGAATAAATCAGGATGGCAATCGAAATCAAGAAAAGAGGAACCGAGATCATCAAACGCTTTGTCATACTCTTCTGTTCCATGTGCAGAAAATCAGCTACGATCAAACGAGCTGAACGGAAAGCCGTATCTCCTGAAGTAATCGGAGCAGCAATGACACCCAGTACAGCCAGCACACCACCGACAGCACCCAGCCAATTCTTCGTAATCGAATCAACAATCACAGCCGCATTACTTTCGCCCATTCCGTTCTCGTGGAAAAAGTAAGTAGCTGCTGCCGCCCAAACCAAGGCCACGAGACCTTCCGTAATCATAGCCCCATAAAAGACCGGACAAGCATATTTCTCACTCTTCAGACAACGTGCCATCAGCGGGCTTTGTGTTGCATGGAAACCGGAGATTGCACCACAAGCGATACTTACAAACATAATCGGGAAAATCGGTAATCCTTGCGGATGTGTATTAGTAAAGCCATCAGTAAACTCAGGTAGATCCGGATGATGTACATACAACATGATAAGAATTCCGACAGCCATAAACAAGAGCGCAATGGCAAACAAAGGATATACTTTCCCGATAATCTTATCAATCGGCAACAGCGTTGCCAAGACATAATACAAGAAAATAACAACAATCCAAAACATGGTATCCAATGATTCAGGCGTCAAGCTGGCTAACAATCCGGCAGGTCCGGCCACAAACACAACGCCGACCAATACCATTAGAACAATGGTAAATGCACGCATAAATTGTTTGAAGCGATCGCCTAAATACATACCTACAATTTCAGGTAAACTGGCTCCATCTTTCCGCAAAGACAGAAATCCGGCAAGGAAGTCGTGTGTGGCACCCGCAAAAATACTACCCAAAACGATCCAAAGGAAAGAAGCAGAGCCAAATTTGGCTCCCAAAATAGCACCGAATATCGGCCCAAGTCCGGCGATATTCAAAAACTGAATCATGAAAATCTTCCAGGTAGGAAGAGGCAAAAAGTCAACACCGTCTTGTTTGGTAAAAGCAGGGGTTATACGTTTCGGATCAACGCCAGCGATTTTCTCAATAAATTTTCCATAAACAAAATAGCCAACAACGAGAGCTATAAAACAACAAGTAAAAGATATCATTTCATATAGTGTTTAAATTAAAAGCAATCTGTCACATTATAAAAAATGATGAGAATGCATCAACTCATAATACATTCTCATCACTCCTCTTTCTTATTTCAGTTTTTCCAAATCAAGCTAACAAACGCTTAACGGCTTCCGAGATAGCACGACCTTCGGCTTTTCCGGCCAAAGCTTTTGAAGCAACGCCCATCACTTTACCCATATCTTTCGCCGTAGAAGCACCCACTTCAGCAATAATCTTCTTCAGTTCAGCTTCAAGTTCTTCAGGAGTCATTTGCTTCGGCAAATATTTTTCCAGAACAGCTACCTGAGCCAATTCTCCATCTGCCAAATCCTGTCGGCCTTGACCTACATAAATAGCAGCCGAATCTTTTCCCTGCTTCACCAGTTTCTGCAGCAACTTCAGTGCATCAGCATCTGTTAATGTATCATTCGCTCCCGGAGCAGTCTTTGCTTCCAAGAAAACCTTCTTTACATTTCTCAAAGTTTCGAGGGCAACTTTATCTTTTGCCTTCATTGCGTTTTTAATGTCTTCGCTGACTCTTTCAAATAAATCCATAATTATGTATTTAACATCAAATTATCTAAAACTAATCACAGAATTGGAGTTATTATCCGGTTTCTTATACGTCGTACCTGTATTCGTAGCAGTGAAAGACGTATTGGTTTCCGGAGCATCAAATCCACCTCCCCGACGCAACTGATTGATCTTTCGGATATCCCGATTATACGTAGGAGAATCTTCCAACATGACAATCAGCGTATCATCATCTAATTCATCTGCAGTCAATGTTACCACTTCGACCTGCGAACGCAGACGATTGACGGAATAACCGTATTTCTTCATCAAATTCCGTTCAGACTCTTCACGGGCACGACGTTCAGCTTCCATTCGCTGCTCTTCTTCTGTACGTAATTCCTGAGCAGCCCGATGCTGTTGTGCCATTTCCGGAATATCATCCAAACCAAATCCCGTTGCAAGAATCGTGATCTTAATCTTATCACCCAATGTATCATCGAATGCAAATCCCCACTTTACACGGAACTTCGTACGGAAACGAGCCATAAACTTATGAACCTCGCCCATTTCATCTATACGGAACTCATTATCGTGGCTTGAATAAATATTGAATAATATACGCTGTGCATTATATACATCATTATTATTCAAGAGCGGAGAACTCAAAGCCTGATCAATAGCCTGCTGCAAACGACCTTCTCCTTCACCATAACCATTACTCATCAACGCAACGCCACCATCTTTCATGGTTGTCTTCACATCGGCAAAGTCCAAATTCTGAACGCCTCGAATCGTAATAATTTCCGCGATACTTTTTGCCGCAATAGTAAGAGTTTCATCAGCCTTCGCATATGCTTTCGATGCACTCATACCAATATCGGAATAAATTTCACGAACCCGCTCATTATTGATGACCAGCAGTGCATCCACATTCTTTGAGATCTCTTCTACACCCAATAATGCCTGCACAATCTTGAACTGTCCTTCAAACTCAAAGGGAATTGTTACGATACCAACTGTCAAGATTCCCATTTCTTTGGAAACACGAGCAACCACAGGAGCAGCACCCGTACCGGTTCCACCACCCATACCAGCCGTAATAAAGGCCATTCTTGTACCGTCACTCAACATCTGACGGATTTCTTCCTCGCTTTCTTCCGCAGCAGCACGACCACGTTCAGGTTGATCTCCTGAACCCAATCCACAGGTTGTTGTCCGTCCTAATAATAACTTCACCGGAACATCAGACCCATTCAATGCTTGTTGATCCGTATTACATAAAGCAAATGAGACATTATGTATACCTTCTTTATACATATTGGTGACAGCATTACCACCACCACCGCCAACACCGATTACCTTAATGATAGCATCCGGATTTGTCGGCATATTTAAGTTTATCAAATTGTCGTCCATTATGTTCTTGTGTTATTAGATTTCACCATTAAATAAATCTCCCGCCGTCGAATCAGCCTTCTTCTTCAGCTTTTCCCACCAACTGATCTTTTCCTTCTGAGGAGCAGGCTGAGGTTGTTCCTGCACCGTAGTTTTACGTGTCGGTTGAACAGGCTCAACAGGTTTGGTAGGCGTATCATTCTCGAATGTTACCGGATTGACCTCTACTTTGGGAGTCGGTTCTTCTACAGTAACCTTAGGTTGTACACGAGTTACTTTAGGTTCTGTTTTAGGTTCTTGACGAAGAACACAGTTTTCTTTTCCATGCAACAATAAAGCAACTGCCGTTGTAAAATCCGGATTATTGGCAATCATTTCTACACTACTGTCAATCGTCCCTTTGCGTATCAATGGATAATGCACCTCCATATCAAAGCATTCACTAACAGCTTCCCGTAAATTACTCAGAGCTGATCCACATCCCGCAATAGTTACAGAAAAGCCAGGTTCTTTGGCAACGCCTGCATCTTCCAATCGAGCATAAGCATTCTTCACAATCTCACGAGAACGAGCTTCTATGATTTCATTCAAATCGGCCAAAAGCATTTCTTGCGACCGATAATCATCCATTTTATTGATTTCTATCTTCTGCTGTTCTTTATCCCGATCCAAAGGAAGAGCACTTCCGTACGTCCGCTTTAAACGTTCTGCTTCCATTTCTGTTACCCGCAATGACATGATATCACGTGTAATCAGACCAGCACCTAAAGGAACAACAGTCAAAGCTACCAAACGACCGTTCTTGAATATAGTAACCGATGTAACACCTGCTCCAAAATCAATTAAGACTGCACCTTGCTTATCTGCAGGAGTCAGCACTAAATCAGCCAAAGCCAACGGAGCTACAATAATCCCTGCAATAGGCAATTTAATACGGTCTGCTATATTTGTCATGATAGAACGCCGAATTGTTGGCTGAGCAACAATCAACTTATACCGAGCCTCAATCCGTGAACAAGAAATACCTAAAGGTTCGTTTTCCTCTTTTCCATCTAACAAATATACCGGAGAAGTCACTTCCAAGACATCCAACATAGAAGGTTGATAAGCCCTGCATTCATCCTCCAACTGCTTCAATACAGCCGAAGTAACTTCGCCTTCAGCACCCAGCACCTTCGATACCGTATGGTCAATTGTCCGAATAGATTTGGATCCAACGCCGATATATATTTTCCCAATCTTACTGCCACTCAACTTATTTTCGAGTTTCAGGATCAAGCGTTTTATCTTATTGGCAGTTTCCTCCACGTTATATACACATCCTCTGCGAATGCAGGATTCTGATTTTTCTACATCATAGGCAATAATCGAAAGAACGCCGTTCTCGTTCTTCGTTCCCACCATACCAACCATGTGGGATGTACCTAAGTCTATTACCGCTATAAAGTCTGTGTATGTCATATATATTTATCTTTTAATACAAACAATCTGGTTTTTATACTTCAAGTTTATCTCACTATATTTTTCCCAACCCACTTTAGGAATAGCTTGTTCATAAAACAATCGCAAATTTTCCAATTTTGTCTGATAATCATCAAATGTACCTAAGACCACTTTATGATTTCCTACACGCGGGATTAGTTCTACGTTATTATCGCTATCTACATATATTTGCCCGATCCAATCATTCCAAAAATCGTCTTCTTCTAAGAAAAGTGCAAATCTATACAGATCTCCCAAAGCCAGTTTTTCATCTATTTGTCCACTGGCTACGAGGACATGAGCAACGTAATGTCTGCTCAAAGGCATCATACTACCCAAATTATCCACATAATAATTACCAGCCGGACTATTTACCCGCAAGATAGGCATTTTCTGTTCAATCTCCAACTTAATCAACCGCGAAGGCGTCTTATAGGCTTCAACTTTTGAGATCATATTATTACTCAACAGCTTTTCTTCTATCTCCTCGGTATTAATTTCATTCATCGGAGTTTTGACTGGATATAATTTCGCCTGTTTCAAGAGATATACTAAATCACCATCTGTCACAAAATGCTTCTCCAAACTATCTCGCAAAACGATTTCCATGCCTTCACACAGTCCATCCTCTTTCACATCCCGAAAGAAAAATGCGACCACCAGCACATAGCAGGATAACAACGTGGCTAATATGATAGATAAAACTCGAATCACCGTTTTTCCAATATTTGTTTTACAGGTTCAACCAACCGATCTATATTTCCAGCACCGACCATCAATACGACTTCAAAAGAAGCTGCTTCTTTTTGCACTAAATCCAACAATTCTTCTTTCCGAATCATTCGCTTATTGGGTATCGTAACCCGATCGAAAATAATTTGTGATGTCACGCCCGGAATAGGTTCTTCACGAGCTGGATAAATATCCAACAGGATTAATTCATCCAAAAGAGAAAGACTTGCAGCAAAATCAGCAGCAAAATCTCTTGTACGAGTATATAAATGAGGCTGAAATATACCGGTTACTTTTTTATCAGGATATAATTCCTTGACCGATTGAATACTGGCTTTCAATTCTGCAGGATGATGAGCGTAATCATCCAATAGGACAATATCATCCTTCTTCAAATGAAAATCAAAACGTCTTACCGGTCCTGCAAATGTCTCCATTCCTCCTCGGATTTCTTCAGGAGTAACACCATTCAGCCACGCTAATGCCATTGCAGCTACTCCATTTTCAATATTGACTTTAACAGGTACTCCTAGTTTTACATCTGGTATACTTCCATCAGGAGTTACAAAGTCAAATAGAATATCACCATTACCTATACAAATATTACGAGCAAAGAAATCAGCTTCTTCCGTTGCAGAATAAGTATAAAGTTTCGTCCCTTCCGGTAAACGAGGCTGAAGTTGTAAACCTTTCTTCATAACCAAACATCCATCCGGTCGAATCAGAGACGTGAAATGTTCAAAACTTTCCCGATAAGCCGCTGGAGTACCGTAAATATCCAAGTGATCAGGATCTACAGCCGTTATCACAGCCATATAAGGATTCAACCAATGGAATGAACGGTCGAACTCATCTGCTTCGATAACCGCCAAATCACTTTTATCCGAAAGCATCAAGTTGCTGTTGTAATTCTTTAGGATTCCACCTAAAAAGGCATTACAATCTACATGCGACTGCTTGAGTAAATGGGCCAACATCGATGAAGTTGTTGTCTTTCCATGCGTACCAGCCACACACAAGCCTCGTTCTGTCCGCGTGATCTCACCCAAAACTCGCGCCCGCTTCATTAACGTAAAACCATTCGTCTTGAAATAGTTCAGTTCAGTATGCGTTTCCGGTATAGCGGGAGTATAAATGACCAAAGTAGAATCAATCTGTTTACAATCCGCAGGGATCAAAGTAATATCATCCGTATAATGAATACGGATACCTTCTTCAATCAAAGCGGCTGTCAAATCCGATGGAGTCTTGTCGTAACCAGCGACTTGCTTTCCTTTTGCTCGAAAATAACGAGCTAAAGCGCTCATGCCAATACCACCAGCACCCACAAAATAAACAGATGTTATCTTTTGCATCTCCATAATTCAATCCTCAATACAAACGATTCAAAATTACGATTCTCTTTCTATTATTTTCATAATTTCATCGACAATTTGTTCAGCACTATGAAAATGTGCCATTTTCCCAATCTGCTGGGATAAAGAAACGAGCCGGGTATTGTCGTGTACAATCGACAAGGCTGTATCCACCAGTTTCTGAGGTGCATCCTTGTCAGTAACCATCACAGCAGCCTGATTGTTGACCAAAGCCAATGCATTCTTTGTCTGATGATCTTCTGCAACGTTGGGTGAAGGGACTAGAACTACCGGTTTCTTTAAGATACACAATTCCGAAATAGAACTGGCACCAGCTCTTGATATCACTAAATCAGCTGCCGCATAAGCATAATCCATACGTGATATGAAGTCGGAACACCAGACAGGCATTCCTCTATAAGCCTTCAAATGACGGGTCGCTTCTTCATGATAATAACGTCCGGTTTGCCAAATCAACTGCACATCAGATGCAAAAAACTTGTCCAAATCACCTTGTATACTCCGATTAATCGTACGAGCACCCAGACTTCCACCTACAACCAACACTGTTTTCTTTTCGGGTGACAAGCCAAAGAAACGAAGTGCCTCTTCTTTCTTTTCTTGCGCCTCTTCCAAATCCTGACGGACAGGATTTCCTGTTACTACGATCTTTTCGGCAGGGAAAAACTTTTCCATCCCTTCATAAGCAACACAAATACGATTGGCTTTCTTCGCCAACAACTTATTGGTCACACCAGCATACGAGTTCTGTTCCTGTATTAAAGTTGGAATTCCTAACGATGAGGCTATCCACAACGTCGGACCACTGGCATAACCTCCAACACCAACTGCGATGTCAGGCTGAAAATCCCGTATCGTTTTTTTAGCCAATGATAAGCTTTTCAACAGGCAACGGACTACCTTTATATTATTCAGCAAGTGCGCACGGTCAAATCCTTTTACCGGTAGACCAACAATCTCATATCCGGCTGCCGGGACCTTATCCATCTCCATGCGATCTTGCGCTCCGACAAACAGAATTTGAACGTCAGGCATCCGTTTCTTTAATGTATTGGCAATAGAGATTGCCGGGAAGATATGTCCACCCGTTCCACCTCCGCTGATGATCACTTTATACTGTTTCATATTCCTTAATTCTTTTCTTTAAATCCTTCCGATTCAGACTTCGAATCTTCGCTATCCACTACTGGAACCCACTGATTGATTTCTTCCTGCGTCACACCCGGTAATGCAGTTTCAGCCTCAATCGGCTTCTCTTCTTCCGGCATCAAATCTTCCTCATTCCCGATGTTCGCTCCAAAACGACTTACACTTAAAATGATACCAATATAGACACAACTAATCACTGTTGAAGTTCCACCCCTACTAATCAAAGGTAAAGGTTGACCGGTCACAGGAAAAACACCCACAGCTACCGCCATATTTACCAATGCCTGAGTTACAATTAGTAACCCACATCCCAAAACCAAGAATTTCGGGAACAAAGTATGACATCTTCGGGCAATCATCGCCACGCGTATCATCAACGCCAGATATAAGAACAAGACGAAGAAACCGCCCACCAATCCCATCTCTTCAATAATGATGGCATAGATAAAATCAGAATAAGCCTGCGGCAAAAAGTCTCGTTGCTGACCATGCCCAGGTTTCTTTCCCAATAAACCACCCTGAGCAATAGCTATTTTAGCGTGATCTTCCTGATAATGTTCGTCGTCAAGTGTTAATACTTTACCTTCCTTGGTATCTAAACGATCTCCAGAAGAAGAGAATCGTTCAATACGAGCTTTCCATGTATGAAAACGATCTGGCATGTAATTCATCACAGAATCAGGAGTCACAAACAATAAAGTCAACAACAAAACTAACGAGGCAACACAAAATCCGACCAATTTAAAGATTCGTTTCAGATGGATTTGCCCAATAAACATCATCATCACCATGATGGTAAAAAGAAGCACTGCCGTTGAACCATTATTGAAGAAGATAAAACCACAGGCCAAACCTACCCCAATCAAAATATACTTAAACATTTGGGCATCGGTAAATTTATCCCGTTTACTCAAAACCAATGCCATATAACAAACGGCAGATAGCTTCGCCAATTCAGAAGGTTGGAAACGAATGCCAAGAATCTCCATCCAACGAGGTTCTCCATTGATTTCAACACCCACAAAAGGAGTAATCGCCAAAAGGAAAATCGCAACAGGCAAGAACAATCCAAATCCTATAAAGACCTTATACGGGAGATTATGCAAGACCAATACGCCGGCAAAACCCATCAATAAAAAAGAGGCATGGCGAATGATCGGCATCCAATAATTTGCATTCCGATAAGCGATCGTACTGGTCGCACTAAATACCTCCGTCACCGAGATCAGACACAAAAACATGAATATGATCCAAATGACACGGTCGCCCTTAAATAATCTACTCGCCAGATCCATAATATTACCTTTCTATTTGTTAGAGATTACGGACACACGCCTTAAACTGATCTCCTCGATCTTCGTAGCAAGTAAACAAGTCGAAGCTGGCACAACACGGAGAAAGCAACACAGTATCGCCTTTCTGTGCTAACCGATACGCTTTATTCACGGCTTCTTCCATTGAACTGGCATCTTCTATCTGAGCAATCTTATCATCAAAGAAGGTATGTAATTTCCGGTTATCAACACCCAAGAAGATTAAAGCCCGTACCTTTTCTTTTACCAATGCTTCTATTTCAGTATAGTCGTTACCTTTATCAGTTCCACCCAAGATCAAAACGACAGGAGTACGCATTGATTGCAAGGCATACCAACAAGAATTGACATTGGTAGCTTTCGAATCATTGATATAATCCACGCCACGTACACGAGCTACTTTTTCCAACCGATGTTCAACACCAGCAAAGTTCTTTAAAGAAGCTCGGATCTTCTCGTCATGGATATCCATAATCTTAGCTGCAATAGTTGATGCCAGCGAATTATACAGATTATGTTTTCCTGTCAATGCTAATAAATCTTGTTCCATTGTGAAAGTCCCGTTTTCAGTTTCTACGATTACTTGATTATTTTCCACATATCCCTTAGTACCTTCTTCATGTGTTTCAGCAAAAGGGTAAAGAGTTGCCTTTGGATGATGTTTCTTGATCTCGCGGGCGATAATCGGGTCATCATTCCAAAAGATGAAAGCATCTTTCTCTGTCTGATTTTGAATAATACGGAATTTGGCATCCACATAATTCTGCATTTCATAATTATAACGATCCAAATGATCAGGAGTAATATTCAGCAGAATAGCTATATCAGCCTTGAAATCGTACATATTATCCAATTGGAAACTGCTTAATTCGATAACATAAACCGGATGTGGATTCTCGGCTACTTGTAAAGCCAGACTATTTCCTACATTACCAGCCAATCCTGCATCTACACCAGCTTCCGTCAACAAATGATGAGTTAGCAAGGTAGTCGTTGTCTTCCCATTGCTACCGGTAATACAAATCATCTTCGCATCCGTATAACGACCAGCAAATTCAATCTCCGAAATAATAGGTGTACCCTGCGCTTTCAGTTTCTGAATAATGGGTGCCTTATCCGGAATTCCCGGGCTTTTGATTACTTCATCGGCATTCAAGATGTCAGATTCCGTATGTTGTCCTTCTTCCCAGCGAATCGCATGGGAATCCAGCATTTCCTTATACTTGGGTTTGATAACAGAAAGATCAGATACAAACACATCGAAGCCTTCCTTCTTAGCCAGAACCGCAGCACCTGCACCGCTTTCACCTGCCCCCAATACAACAATTCTCTTACTCATCTTTATCTCATCTTTAACGTAACAATCGTAATAACTGCCAGAATAATACCAATTAACCAAAAGCGAACCACAATCTTCGACTCTGGCACTTTATTCAACGGTTTTTGTATCAACGCCTGAATACCGGCATTTCCGGCTTTCTGGAAATGATGGTGCAAAGGTGCCATCTTAAAGATACGACGTCCTTCTCCATATTTCTTCTTTGTATATTTAAAGTAACAAGTCTGTAAAATAACCGACAGACTTTCTACCAAAAAGATTCCACATAGAATCGGGATCAACAATTCTTTCCGGATGATAATGGCAAATACAGCGATAATTCCTCCCAACGTCAGACTTCCTGTATCTCCCATAAATACTTGCGCCGGGAAAGCATTGTACCACAAGAACCCAATAGTAGCACCAATGAAGGCTGATGCGAAGACTGTTAATTCCTCGGCTCCTGGAATAAACATAATATTCAGGAATGAGGCAAACTGGAAGTGGGATGACATATATGCCAAGATTCCTAATGCAACACCAATGATAGCCGATGTTCCGGCGGCCAATCCATCCAATCCGTCTGTCAGATTGGCTCCATTAGAAACAGCTGTCACCACAAAAATCACCATGGCGACGAATAATATCCAAGCCGCTTCTTGCTTGTATTCGCCGGCCCAGTCAACCAGCATGGCATAATCAAAGTTATTGTTCTTGACGAACGGAATGGTTGTCTTGGTAGATTTCTTTTCCAGTGTATGGAATTTCACCGTTTCAATCACATTATCATGGCGAACCTCCATATTTTCCTTAATTACCACATCAGGACTCAGAAACAAAACCAAACCAACGATCAATCCCAACCCAACCTGTCCGATAATCTTGAACCGGCCATGCATGCCTTCCTTATTCTTCTTGAATACCTTAATATAATCATCGGCAAAGCCCAAGGCTCCTAACCAAAGAGTGGTAACAAGCATGAGCAAGACATAAATATTACTTAATCGGGCACAAAGTAATGTCGGGACCAGAATCGCAATGATAATGATAATACCTCCCATAGTAGGTGTTCCCTTCTTGCTATATTCTCCCTCAAGTCCCAAATTACGAATCGTTTCCCCGATCTGTAAATACTGTAACCGATCTATGATTTTCCGACCGATTGCCGTGGATATAAACAATGAAAGTATCAATGCCAAACCCGAACGGAAGGAGACGTACTTAAACATACCCGCACCCGGAAAATCCAACTGATCCAAATAATTAAACAAATAATATAACATGTCTCTTACGCTTGTTGATTAGCAAACAAGTTCCTTACTATTTCCCGATCATCAAAATGATGTTTCACACCTTTTATTTCCTGATAATCTTCATGTCCTTTTCCTGCAATCAGAATGACATCGCCTTTCTGTGCCAGTTTGGCAGCCGTTTTGATTGCCTGCTCCCGATCTGTAATACATAACGTCTGTTCCAGATCAGCTGGTGTCAATCCCGCTACCATATCCTGTATAATGGCATCCGGATCCTCAAAACGAGGATTATCAGAAGTCAAAATCACTTGATCACTCAGTCGAACAGCTTCTTTGGCCATCATCGGACGTTTTCCTTTATCCCGATTTCCTCCACATCCGACTACGGTAATTACCTTTCCATTACCATCCAACACTTCATGAATACCATTCAATACATTGGTTAAGGCATCAGGAGTATGAGCATAATCCACAATCGCAGTATATCCTTTAGGCGAACGGATCGTTTCAAACCGCCCAGAAACCGAATGCAGGGTGCTCAACACCAGCAGAACGTCTTCCGGATCTTTTCTCAAGCTCACGGCAGCACCATAGACAGCCAACAAGTTATATGCATTGAAACGACCGACAAAGTGAACCGATACTTCCCGATTATTTATCAATAATTCCGTTCCGTCGAAATGTGATTCCAATATCTTTCCCTTGAAATCAGCTAATGTCCGTAAAGAGTAAGTCAATTTCTTGGCAGCCGTATTTTGCAGCATTACCATTCCAGACTTATCATCCAGATTTGTCAGAGCAAAAGCAGTTTTCGGCAGGTCATCAAAGAACTTCTTCTTCGCTTTCAGATAATTCTCTACCGTTTTATGATAATCCAAATGATCTCGTGTCAGATTCGTAAAAATACCGCCATTAAAAGAAAGACCACTGATACGTTTCTGATCGATCGAATGTGAACTTACTTCCATAAAGGCATATTCACACCCAGCTTCTACCATACGAGCCATCAACGCATGCAACGTTATCGGATCAGGTGTTGTATGTTCTGTTGGAATAGCTTCGCCATCAATATAATTACAAACCGTAGAAATAAGTCCGACCTTATGTCCTAATTTCCGAAACATCTGATATAATAAGGTAGCAATCGTTGTTTTTCCGTTCGTACCTGTAACACCCACCAATACCAGTTTATCTGAAGGGTGGCCATACCATGCGGAAAGCAACTTGCCTAAAGCCTCGGCAGAGTCTTTTACCACCACGAATATACTTTGATCATTCAAGCCTTCCGGTATTTCCTCGCAGACCACTGCTGCTGCACCTTTTTCCAATGCTCCAGCAATATAGGCATGGCCATCTACCGCTGTTCCCCGAACGGCTACAAACAGAAAACCTGGTTCAATCCGACGGGAATCGGACTGAATTCCTGCAATCTCCGCTTGCAGAGTTCCTGTCACAACAGGAGCATCCAATACTTGAATCAGTTTTTGTAATTCCATAGTCACTTTAATGTTAATAATATAGTTTGTCCTTTTGAAACACGACGTCCCGGAGAAATACTCTGGGAAGTTACACGACCGGCACCCGACAATGTAACCCGCAAACCTGCAGACTCTAGTAAAAAGACAGCGTCTTTCGCATCCATGCCAAACACAGCCGGCACCAATCCATTTCGTACTGTGACATCTTCCAAAACAATCCGGTTCCGTTCCTTATCCCGGGTTGTCTTTACCCAGTTCGTTTCTGTACTGTCACTATCAAATGTAATATCCAGTTCATCCAACACATTTTCGACAGCTCTTTTCTCTCCTCCCTTTACCATGGGTAAGAAGACCGCCGTCGAATCCGGTTTCATCTCATCTATCGGAATCAAAATATGACTTGAATAAATCTTTTCTGCAATAGCTTTCACGACTCCACCCGACATCGTACCACCCGAAGGATACCCGATTCTCGGCTGACGAATCACCACGATACAACTGTACATCGGATCATCGGCCGGGAAATATCCGGCAAAAGCGACCTGGTGTCCTGCTTGCCGATACACACCTCCCGAAGCGATCTGAGCAGTTCCCGTCTTACCGGCTATCCGGATAATATCCGAATGTACTGCTTTCCCGGTTCCTTGTTCTACAACCCCAACCAACATCTTTTGGATTATATGCAATGTATTATCCGAACAGATCGAAGGAATGAGCACACGTGGAGAAAACTTCTGAACACTTTTCCCCCGATGCATGATTTCCTTGACAAAATAGGGTCGCATCATCGTACCATTATTGGCAATCGCATTGTAAAATGCCAATGTAGAAATGGGAGGAATCTGTGTTTCATATCCAAAAGACATCCACGGTAATGTCGTTTTCGACCAATAATGTTTCTTATCATCCGGCCGACGAATCTTGGAACGCCCGGCACCCGGTATATCTATTTGCAGATCCGCATTCATTCCAATCCGATATAAACCTTCCACGAACTTCGTCGGATTGTTCTCATATCCTTTCAAAATAGTCTTAGCCACACCGATATTCGATGAATACCAAATAGCCTGTTCTACCGTGATCTCATGATATCCACCTTTGTTCGCATTATGATCGGTCATACGGGAACCTTTATACATATATATACCATTCCCCGTATCAACAGTATCACCCGGTTGACAAACCCCGTCTTCCAAAGCAACCATGATAGAGGCAACCTTGAATGTTGAACCCGGTTCCGTTTCATCTGCTACGGCATGATTCACCGTTTCTCCATACACACCTTCCCGAATACGTCCCATATTGGTAATGGCCTTTATCTCTCCGGTCTTTACCTCCATGACAACTGCTGTTCCGGAAGCAGCATCAATCTTCTTCAGCATATCCAACAAAGATTTCTCTGTGATATCCTGAATATCGATATCAATAGTTGAGCGAATATCCATTCCTTCTTCAGGTTCCTGTTCGATCACATTGGTCCAGCGACCTCCGATACGACGAACCGAACTGACACCCGGTTTTCCTCTCAACAACGAGTCATATTGCAGTTCAAGTCCGTTCTTACCTTTAGTTACCCCAGAAGTATCAATCTCACCATATACATCTCCAATCGTACGGGCTGCCAATGTTCCAAACGGACGTTGGCGATCGACCATTTCTTTGGTATAAAAGCCACTCTTGAAACGATTCAACCGCAGGAACGGATACTTCTTCATTTCTTTCAAGTCGGAATAAGAAACTTTCCCAACATGAACCGGATACTGACGACTCTTCGATTTCAAGCCACGCAACAAATGACTTTTATATCCGGCAGGGCTCCTGTCCTTAAATTTTCTCGACAAATAGACCGACAAAGAATCTATTCCATTCCGCTTAGAGTATAAAAAAGTATCCAACAGAAAACCGTCGGCCTTGAAATCCAAATAGGTATAATAACGAGGCACACTGGTAGCCATCAGCTTTCCATCAAATGAATAGATATTACCTCTACTTGGTAAAACGGTCCTATCAGGCATAATCTGAGTTTTTGCCAATGCCAGCCAACGATCCTTTTCCACAAAGGCCGTATTCAAAGCCTTCATGACAATCAAGACTGCCAATACAGCCAAGAACAAGACAACTACCAAATAGGAAAAGAAGATGCTGCCGTCCTTGACTTTTTTATCCTCTATGTTCGTATCATCCGCCATGCTTATTTCTTCAATTCATACGGAGGAGTTGTGGCTCCTTCCAAGTCAATACCTTGTTCTTCTATCAACATTTCGATTTGCGACTGACGGCTGTTACCGGTCAGCTCAGATGAAATAGAGAGTGCCTCAAACCGGACATCCCTCAACTCCTGCTGCAAACGGTCTATTTCTCTTAGTTTCTGCAAACAAGTATATCGGTTTCCTATAAAGAAGAATATCAAAATCACCACCAATACAATCATACGTGTATGGCGTGTGAAGAAATCCTCTTTCAGAAAACCTCCACCCAATACATAAAGAAAAGAAAAATGTTTTCTCTTCTTATCCTGATTAGTAGTTTTATCCGTTGCTTCCATACTCATAAATCCTTTCTATTTTCGTTCCGCAATCCGCAGTTTAGCACTTCTTGACCGTGGATTCCGTTCTACTTCCTCTGGCGAAGGAACGATCACCTTATTATTTACCAATTTGAAAGGCGACTGGACATTTCCGAAGAAATCCTGTTCAGCTTTTCCTTCAAAGTTTCCACTCTTCAGGAAATTCTTTACCAGACGATCTTCCAAAGAATGGTAAGTAATAACGACCAACCTTCCTCCCGGCTTCAACACCTTCAGCGTTGCCATCAGCATTTCGCGCAAAGCACGCATTTCATCGTTTACTTCTATACGTAATGCCTGAAATACCTGTGCCAGGAATTTCTTTTCCTTGTCTCTGCCAATAAAAGGCTTGACCACTTCCAGCAGATCTTCTATAGTCTCAAAAGCTTTTACCTCTCTGGCCTTAACAACCATTGAAGCCAACTTTCGGGCCACTTTTACTTCCCCATACAAATAAAACACATCAGCCAAAGCTTCTTCTGTATAGGTATTCAGTATGTCTGCCGCAGTCTGTCCGGCACGCGTATTCATACGCATATCCAACTGCCCTTCAAAACGAAAGGAGAAACCTCGTTCTTTATCATCAAAATGATGAGAAGAAACGCCTAAATCAGCCAATAAAGCATCCACCTTTCCGACTTCCTGATGATAACGCATAAAGTTATACAGATACCGGAAATTACTTCTTACAAAAGTAAAACGAGGATCATCGGGTATATTCTTTTCGGCATCCGCATCCTGATCAAAACCATATAGATGTCCCTGATCACCCAAACGGCGCAGGATTTCGCGTGAATGTCCTCCGCCACCAAAGGTGACATCTACATAGACGCCATCCGGACGAATAGCCATACCTTCCAGACTTTCCTCCAACAAGACCGGCACATGATAAACGATCTCCTGCTCCTTCATCTCATTCCCTTTTTAAGTTAAAACTTTACTTCTCGAAATTGGCGTACCTGTTTGATTTGTAAACATCTGTCGATTTCGGATTGTAAAATTACACATTTACTTATTTACCTTCCAAATAAAGAATAAAAAAGTTATCAACAGGTAAGTGTGACTTATTCGAATAGGGCGATTCCATCGGCTTTTCTTCTATAAATTTTTTTCGACAGCTTCTTTTTCATTCGCTTTTCCCAATCAAATCGGTCAACCGGGAAGTATATATTTCACTTCTTTGAATTCATAACGACGAACCGTCCCGTCTTTCAATGCCAACAAAAGATGCCCGGTCGGTTCGATTCCTCGCAAGGCCGCCTCAAAACACCCGTTAACATCTTCATACCTGTAAAACCCTTCTTTCCGATATAATGACTGCATGTATTTATCGTGCAATTCATTTTCACGTCCTTCCAGAATCAATACGTAATTGGCATAAAATATATCAAGAAACTCCTGCATGCATGTTTCCCGATCCACCTCATGTCCCAGTATTTGCCATAAAGAAACCGGATTCGGAGCGCCACCATAAAACTCTTTTTGATTCAGATTAATACCAATACCTGAAACAGAAGCATACAAGTTCTGACCTGACAAGTCATTTTCTATCAACATACCACAAATCTTCCGATCTTTCCAGTACACATCATTCGGCCACTTTACCGTAATATCCGAAGTATATTTATCCAACAATTCCTTCACACTATAAGCCGAAAGTTCCGAAATCAGGAACTGACGGTTCGCCGGTAAAAAGTTCGGATAAATCACGATACTAAATGTCAGATTCTTCCCGGCTTCCGATTCCCATACATTTCCAATCTGTCCACGGCCTGCCGTTTGAAAATCAGCCCACACACAAGAACCTTCGGGCACTTTTTCCCGCTCCAATAATTCATGCATATAAGTATTCGTCGAACTTGTCTCCGAAATATGTATCAACATAGGTAAATTCTCTTCATTCATCTGATGTTTCTTTTTCCGCAAACTTACGGAAAAAATTCGGGAACTTGATACTCCAAGTATACAACGAAACAAAAGTCAAAATACTTTACAAGCCAACAACAATATAGACTTTTATACAAAAAAGGAGCATACTTTCACAAGTACGCTCCTCCTATAGTTTTCTATAAACCTTAATCTTTACAGGTTTGTGTATTTATGAATGAAAAAAGGTTGGTTTCTTATGAGAAATATACTCCTACCAATTATATTCCGGTGAATCACCTTGAGGTCTAATTGGTGTCGGATTATTTGTACACTCTGTATTATAATTCGTTTCTGTCTGTACAATACAAAGATCCATCCAACTAGGATAAGTATTTCCATTATTAGTAGTATAAAGGTCACTATTCCAACGCATACCTAAAGGATGGTTTGTACCCGGATAACTACGAATAATAGCTTTATCCAAACGCTTAATATCAAATGTAGCAAAACCTTCTCCCCATAATTCCACACGACGCTGCCACCAAACTTCATTCTGGAAAGGAGTAGCATAACTACTACCATAAGATTCGTCTTTATGCTTTCCATAAACGAACTGAGGATCACGTGTCTTTGCAAAATCAGTTAATAAAGCGATACCACGGCCTTCATCTTGCATTCCGGCAGCTTCAGCCTCAATTAATTTCATTTCTTCCACACGCATCATCGGAACAGCTACGACGTAAGCCTGATACTGATTATCATGGATACCATCTTTCGGACGGAATTTAACACACAAGCCACCCACTGCTTGTGATCCGGTTGCACTTGCTGTAACCAATAAACCTTCTGGTTCATCCGAATAAACAGATAAAGCCTCTACAGCCTTAGCCTGATCCTCAGCTTTATATTCGTCAATTGCAAAATCCACAAAGCTGTTCTTTCGAAAATCTGTAGCCGGAATAGTTTCATACAGATGTTTATCAATTCGTTTCGGAGTACCATAATTAGCTGCATAGCCACAACCCGTACTAGATATCTCTAGAATCATCTGTGAGCCCCAACTACTATCACCATCATTTGCCAATACATTATCGTCAGTCTCTTTAAATGCCAAACCAAACATCCAAGACGCATTCGGCGTATTAAAACCGGTATTCCGATTTGTAAATTGATTTTCATCCATGATTGAATAGCCGGCCTGAGCTAATTTGGCATACTCTTCAGCTTTAGCCCAATCTTCCATAGTCAGATAAGCACGCGCCTTCAAACCATAAACAACAGACAAATCTGGCGTATAAACATCCGAACGTTGATAATCTTGCAAATATTCTTCAGCCTTATCCAAATCTGACAAAATCTGTGCCCACATTACCTCATTTGTAGCCCGTGGATTCTTCGCCAAAGCATCCAGACTGGTTGTTTCCAGTACCAAAGGAACCGTCTCTGCAGTCTTATCTATCGCATAAGACTTCTGTGCAAACATACGGGCTATATCCATATAGAACATCGCACGCATTGCATAAGCGATACCGGCACCTGTCAATCTTTCACCCTCCGGATTCTCTCCCGCCATAGAGATCACCGTATTACAACTCTTGATCCAGCCATAATAATAAGTCCAAGGAACTTGGGATACGGCATACTGCGGACCCAGTCCAGTACCACAACCATACCAAGTGGTGTACCATTCCGATCCTGTATCTTCAACGGTAATATCTTGTCCCATCACATCTCTTTGAAGGAAAAATGATGGATATCCAAAGTCATACGGATACTGGCTACTCCCACTATACGTAAATGAACCTGCCAACGAATTTGTAATTGCAGCCACGAAATTACTAAACGCACCGGGAGCATTATTTGCCTGATCTTCTGTCACACTCGAACTTTGAGGATCAATTTCCTTGATACAGCCACTCATCAACAACAAGCCAGCAGCTGCCCATGTAAATATTTTTACTTTATTTTTCATATTCATTTCTTACTTTTAGATTTAGAATGTCAATTGAAGTCCACCCATTACTGTACGAACCGGAGAATATACATTCACAGAAGCATTTTCCGAATAAGAATAACGAGGATCCAAACCTTTACGAGCAGACCAGAAACAAAGGTTTTCGCCCGAAGCATAGACACGCAGTTTACTAACACCTAACGTTGAAAGCCATTTCTTCGGCAAAGTATAACCTACGGTAAATGACTGGAAGTTCAGATAACTGGCACTCGTCAACCAACGGCTGGAAGATCCGGCAGTATACTGGTCTCCATATTGCATACGAGGAATGTCGTTGTTCGGATTGGTTTCTGTCCAAGCCTTCAATGCATCCACATGAATAGCACTACCTGCACCTCCAGCATCCGCTATATTCGACATCAAACCAGCATATTGAGTATCATAAATCTTTCCACCCAACTGATAATCGAATGTCAACGATACATCAACTCCATATAAGGACAAAGATGTTCCAAATCCACCATACACTTTCGGAAGCAGACTTCCTTGTTCATACTTGGTTGCATTATTTAAGTTAGTTGTAGTCGCATCACGATTTGTACCAGGACGATTCGTTACTCCTTCTCCTAATTCACTATCTACATAATAAAGGGCTTCTCCCTGCTCATTAACTCCTGCATACTCTGCACGGAAAGAATTATAGATAGAGCCACCTTCTTTATACCAGATACCGCCATCGATAAATCCTCCAAAATCTGTTGTCTTAGACTCTGGCAATTTCAAGATTTTATCTTTATTATGCGCCAAGTTCATTTGAATACTCCAGTCGATATCTTTTGTACGGATCAACGCTCCTTGCAGACTCAATTCAACACCCGAATTACGAATATCGCCCACATTACCATAATATCCACGAGATCCAGCTGATTCAGGAACTGAAAGCCAGAACAACAAATCGGTCGTTTTCTTATTATAATAGTCAAAACTACCGGTCAAACGACTGTCGAACAAATCAAACTCAACGCCGACATTGGTATTGGTTGTCGTTTCCCATGTTATATCCGGATTACCAATACGCCAGAATGAAGCCGACATAGAAGAACCTGAAGACGGAGTCAAGCTATACATATCCGTATAAGCAAAATCTTCTATATTATCATTTCCTTGCTGACCAATTGATAGTTTCAACTTCAATAGGTTTACCCAATCGGCTTGGAAGAATTCCTCTTTATTAATCAACCAGGCACCACCGACAGACCAGAAATTACCCCAGCGGTTTTCTTTCGCAAAACGAGAAGAAGCATCACGACGATAAGATGCAGATGCAAAGTATTTCTCATCATAATTATACTGAGCGTTCGCGAAATAACCTTCTACATTATATTCCGTTGTATAAGAAGTTGAACTGACCGGTTTAGCTGCTCCATTAATTTCAGGTATTTCCGGAGAGAACAAACCTTGAGCATAAGCTGTCAGGTAAGTCGACTTCGTATCATAATATTCATGACCCACCATAACATTGACATGATGTTTATCAAACTGATCAAAATAAGTCAACGTCTGTACATGATTCTGACGGATAGTATTGGTCTGAGCCTTATCAATCTGACCATTTACAGATACCTTCGGGCCATAAAGAGATGTTTGAAGCCAAGATTCTCCTGTATTTCCCCAGTCAATCGAACTGGTTGCATTTGCCTTCAAGAAATCAGTAAAATTCACATCCAAAGTAAATATACCATTCAGCTTATTTCCCTTTGAAATCGTTTCGTTATACCGGTTTGCGCCTAATGGGTTACCAGTTGCCAAAAATGGACGTTGTGCTCCTGGATAGTTCGTTGCGGCTACACCATAATCGTACTGCGGATTACCGTGTTCATCAATACGGATCTGAGGATTTCCATTCTGATCCAACACACGTACATAAATCGGATAAATCGGGGCAATACGTGATGTATAATACATCAAGTTAGTAGAAGTCCAATCCGTACTCAAGTTCGGATTCGATTCTGTTTGTGAATTCACATAACCCACATTAGCACCCAATTTCAACCATTTCTTTGCCTGATAATCAGCTTTAATACGAGCCGAGAAGCGTTTGTATCCGGAGTACTCGATGATACCGTCTTCATCCAGATAGCCCGCACTTGCATAGAACGAGCCTTTGTCATTAGCTCCGTTTATGCTGACGGTATATTCCTGACGAAGAGCCGTATGATAAGCAGCATCCCGCCAGTTATCATTAATCATATAATAAGTTTCTCCATTTGCTTCGTAGGCACGACCTAAAGTAGCATTTGGATTCAACCGTCCATCTATACCGATTAACTGCTGACCGTTGGGAACAGTATATATATTATAAACCAAATGATTCAACATCATTGTATTCGCATTCACATTAGCGGTTGCAGCATCTTGCCCTTGAGCCATATAATACCGGTTATATTGTGAATAGACCGTTTCATAATATCTGCCCGGATCATCAATCGTTTCATAATCCTGGATGGCACGGCTATTGGCACCCCATTTTACATCCACATTGATTTGTGCCTTCTTATTCGCTCCAGTCTTTGTCGTTACCAGAATAACACCGGCAGCACCACGAGCTCCATACAAAGCTGCCGAAGCTGCATCCTTCAATACCGTAACAGATTCAATATCATCCTGAGGTATATTACTCAAAGAAGCACTGTAAGGAGCACCGTCTACAATAATCAACGGGTCTGTATCGGCATACATGGAGGCAATACCACGGATCTTAATATTACCCTGACTGGCACCCGGAGCTCCAGATCCACCACGAAGCTGCAAACCCGGTGTAGAACCTACCAAAGCATTTGCCACGTTGGTTGCCACATGTTTTGACAAGTCTTCCGAACTAACGACAGAAGCAGCACCGGTAAAAGAAGATTTCTTCTGCGTACCGAATGCAACGACCATGACTTCATCCAACAACTCACTATCCGATTTCAGGACAATCTTCATGATTCCATTTTTAATGGTAACCTCTTGTCCTTCCATTCCCACATAAGAAACTTGTAACACTTTTGCTGAGTTGGGTAAGTTTGGAATTGTGAACTTACCATCCATATCTGTTACAGTACCTTGTGTTGTTCCTTTTACTAATACAGAAGCTCCAATAATTGGTTCACCTGATTCTTCGGAGATAACAATACCCGAAACAGACTGGTTTTGTGCCCATGCAGATCCTATACTTAAGGCAATACATGTTAATGGCATGAGTAACCTTCCCTTCATATCTCTCTTTTTTGATTAATTAACGTTTATACTCTTGCTATATTTTATCATTTATAGTGTAGCACCTCTTAGTAAGAGAGAAGCATCATTTTGCAAACTTATGTATTTTTGAATAAAAAAGCAATAACAAAGCAAATATTTTTCTTAATATATAATATTTATATTGTTTAATAAAAAACACATCTATAAAAATACACGTACTGCCATCTACAAATAATCATTAATATACAAGTATTTACAAATAATTAATCTCTCTTACTAAGAGATAAACATTGAATTATTTTTTAAAAATAAAGCGATTAAACAAGCCTTTATTTAATATAAAGAAAGACTACGCATAATATTTATACAAAAAATGTAGAAATTACTCTTTATCCAACTTAAATAGACTTCCTCTTTATACTTCTACCTATTCAATAAACAATACCTATTTGTAATAAAAGTCAAATTAAACGAACCCTAAAGGTAAATCCCACCACTTTTTTATCGTTCCACAGCTGTGAAACGATCGTATCACCCTTGTGGAACGATCGTACCACAGTCGTGAAATGATCGTCCCACCCAGGTGAAACGATAAAAATATCATATCAAACGGATTTAGTAGTACTATTTTATGGATTTAGTTGACTTAAAATCTCTTTATAAATAAAAGGGGTTGACTCTTTTGGGATTATTCACCTTACTGGTTGTCTTTTCCGCTAATCAGAAAAAGAATACGAAGAACTTCTACCCCGTCGTTCTTTGATTACAACAGAGACTTCATGACCTGAAATAAAAATATCGGAAAGAAAAACAAGAGACAGCCGTTTCCAGAAACAGAATTAACGAATAACGACTTTACGGACAGTTTCGCCAATACGGATAATGTAATAACCTTTTGGTATATTGACAGGATATTCTCCGTCGGAAGAAGTAAGTTTGATTTCTTTTACTTTAATACCGACTACACTATATATTTCCAATACGCTGCCGGTAGGAGCATTTTTGACTTTAATACAACTGTCGTAGGCTGAGATTTCAACAGACTTTGGCTCCGTCTGATGGATGGCAGGGACAAAAGAAGTAGCGTTCTCCGCATACGCTGATGGGAGAATCATCGCCGCCCATAGGATAATTCCACAAATAGTTTTCATACTCCTGCCTTAATTTCGTACAAATGTACGAAGTTTTAGGTAATTATCACAAGATTATTCTGTCATTTTTCCTACGATCAGCCGAAATCTAGTATCTTTGAATCATAATTCATTCAATGTATGAACTTCTATACGCAACTGACATACGCAAAGCCGTCTTTTCTGTTTTCTTATAAAAACCCGATCCTGCTGATCGGTTCTTGTTTTGTTGAGAATATCGGAACACGAATGACGGATTTAAAGTTCCAAACCGACGTCAATCCTTTCGGGACACTCTATAATCCGGCTTCCATCAGTCATGCACTCCGACGCCTGATACAAGCTGAGCTGTATCAGGAAAAAGACTTGTTTGTATCCGGAGGTTTGTTCCATAGCTTTGACCATCACAGTCGTTTTTCGGCATTGACGGCCGAAGCCTGTTTGAATCAGATTAATACCCGACTGGAATCTTCGGCGCGTTTTCTCCGGCAATGCCAGCGATTGATTGTCACCTGGGGAACTTCTTGGGTTTATCGGGAAAAAGAGAGCGGCACGATAGTGGGCAATTGCCACAAACTGCCCGAGCGGTATTTTATCCGCCAGCGCCTTACGGTTGAAGAGATAGTAAATGACTGGAAATCCCTGCTACAAGAACTGAAAGACATCAATCCGGAGTTGAAAATTCTTTTCACAGTCAGTCCGATTCGCCACTGGAAAGACGGAGCTCACGGGAACCAGCTCAGTAAAGCTGCCTTGTTACTTGCCATCGACGAACTGAACAGTCTGTTCCCCGAGCAAACAAGCTATTTCCCGTCGTACGAAATCATGATGGATGAACTACGCGACTATCGTTTCTATGCCGACGATATGTTGCATCCTTCGGCTCAAGCCATTGATTATATTTGGGAACAATTCGTAACCAACGAACTGGATGCAGAAAGTCAAAACATCCTAAAGGATTGTCTGGAAATACAGAAAGCCATGGCGCACAAACCTTTCAATCCAGACAGCGAAGCCTACCGGAAATTTATTCTTCAAACTTTGTTAAAGATTGACCGACTTAACGAGAAAATGACTTTCTTTGACTACTCAAAAGAGCGGAATATTTTAAAGACTAAATTGAAGTAAGAGATGGAATACGCAATACAAGACGTAGCCCAGATTATCGGGGCAAGAACAAAGGCGTTACATGATTGCACGATTAGTATATTACTAACAGACAGTCGGCGGTTATCATTTCCTGAGACGAGTCTGTTTTTTGCGTTAGCGACAAAAACAAACGACGGACATCGGTATGTACAAGACTTGTATAAGCTTCGTGTCAGAAACTTTGTAGTCAGCAAAATGCTACCCGAGTTCGAACAAATGGAAGAAGCCAACTTTCTGTTGGTAAAAGATGTATTGGCAGCCTTGCAGAAACTGGTGGCATATCACCGCAAACGCTTCCAGATCCCGGTCATCGGTATTACGGGAAGTAACGGAAAGACCGTAGTCAAAGAATTTCTGTATCAATTACTGCACAACGAATTTGATATCGTCCGTTCTCCCCGCAGCTATAATTCACAAATCGGTGTGCCACTTTCCGTTTGGGAAATGAACGAAAAGAACACATTGGGTATATTCGAAGCCGGCATTTCACAGCCAGATGAAATGGAGAAGCTGCAACCGATTATTGCACCAACCATCGGCGTACTGACCAGCATCGGCGAGGCTCACCAAGAGAACTTTATTTCTGTCAACCAGAAATGCCTCGAAAAACTGATGCTTTTCAACGAGAGCGAAGCAATTATCTATGATGGAGATAATCCTCTCATATCAACCTTGATCGAATCGGCCTGCTTGTCGCACAAAGCAATCGCATGGAGCCGGACCGACCGAGAAGCTCCTCTGTTTATCGAGTCAATTGAAAAGAGACAAGATGAAACAGTTATCCATTGTACATTACTGGGCTTTGACCGGACATATACCATACCATTCGTCGATGACGCTTCTATCGAGAACGTTATTCACTGTCTGGCCGTCATGCTATACTTAAAGCCGACCAGTGTGAACGATGTAGAAAAGTTCGCACATCTCGAACCTGTCGAAATGCGTCTGGATGTAAAGGAAGGAATCCAAGGTTGCCTGTTGATCAACGATACTTATAATTCAGACATCAACTCATTGGATATTGCCCTTGATTTCCTGCAAAGCCGGAAAGTAGCCAAGAATCTGAAATCAACGCTAATTCTTTCCGATATTCTTCAGTCAGGAACACTTCCTAAATCATTGTATAAGAAGGTAGCCGATTTGGTAGAACGGAAAAAGGTAAATCGCTTGATCGGCATCGGTAAAGATCTGAAAGAATTTGCTTCGGTATTCGGAGAACAACTGGAAAAGTCATTCTACCAGACAACCGACGAATTCATCGCTTCTCCTGAAATCAAGCAATTCAACAATGAAGTCATTCTACTGAAAGGATCACGGCATTTCCACTTCGAGCGAATCTCGGAACTACTGGAAAAGAAAGTACATGAAACCATCTTGGAAGTCAACTTATCAGCCATCGTCCACAACTTCAATTTCTACCGGTCAAAACTGAAGCCGGAAACGAAGATGGTCTGCATGGTGAAAGCCTTCGGTTACGGAAGCGGTTCTTATGAACTGGCCAAGACATTGCAGGAACATCGCTGCGATTATTTAGCTGTTGCCGTAGCCGATGAAGGAGCTGCCCTACGGAAAGAAGGTATTACCATTCCGATCATCGTCATGAATCCGGAATTCAGCAGCTTCAATACCATGTTTGAGTATAATCTGGAGCCGGAAGTGTACAGTTTCCGTCTATTGGATGCCATGATCAAAGAAACGGAACGCCGTGGTATCATTGCTTATCCGATACATATTAAGATTGATACTGGTATGCACCGTTTAGGTTTTCAGCCATATGAAGTATCACAACTGATCGAACGACTGAAGACACAGAGCGGAGTTAAGGTTCGTTCCGTCTTTTCTCATTTGGCAGGTAGTGATTCATACGTATTCGACGACTTCACACAACAGCAATTGGAGAAGTTCAAAGAAGCCTCAACCACATTGGAAAAAGGATTGGAACATCCGGTCATTAAACATATTCTCAATACTGCCGGTATCGAACGATTCCCTCAATGGCAAATGGATATGGTACGTTTAGGCATCGGATTATATGGTGTCAGCGCATCTGGAGTAAATGGATTGAGAACAGTTAGCAAACTCAAAACGACCATTCTGCAAATACAACACGTCCCGGCTGGTGATTCCATTGGTTACAGCCGCCGCAGTTACGTAGAAAGAGATTCCAGAATAGCCATTATTCCTATCGGATATGCCGACGGACTAGACCGTCATTTCAGTAACGGACACGGAGAAGTCATCATCCGAGGTAAACGTTGTCCGATTATTGGTAATATATGTATGGATGCTTGTATGGTTGATGTTACGGATTCAGACGCACAAGAAGGCGACAGCGTTATCGTCTTCGGTGAAGAACTGCCTGTATCTGAACTGTCAGATCGGCTAAAGACAATACCTTATGAAATCCTTACATCCGTTTCTCCCCGTGTAAAACGCGTGTATTATTGGGAATAAGAGAAAAAGGAGCAAATAAAAACACGAATTGCACCAATTGACAGGAAGTTATTCTTCCTGTTAAATTGGTGAAACCCGTGTCCTCTCGTTAAAAAGCTTATAAAACCTGTGTACTTTCTTCGCGGAACATATCTTCGGCAGTCGGAGTAATCAACTTATACCCCTTACCGTGGATATTGATAATTTCAATTCCCGGATCATCTTTCAATAATTTACGCAATTTGGTAATATAAACGTCCATGCTTCGAGCATTGAAATAATTATCGTCAACCCAAATTGTCTTCAACGCATAATTACGTTCCAGGATTTCGTTTGCATGTGCACACAATAAACTTAACAATTCACATTCCTTGGTAGTCAGTTTTGTAACCTTCTCACCAATTGTCAATGTCTGCTTCTGCGTATCAAACAAGAAGTTTCCTAATTTATAGAAAGGAATATCTTTCATCTTCTTGCCTTTCACACGACGCAAGATTGCTTCAATACGCAATAATAATTCTTCCATGCTGAAAGGTTTTGTCAGATAATCATCTGCACCAATCTTGAAACCTTCCAGAATATCCTCCTTCAGCGTTTTGGCAGTAAGGAAGATGATAGGAATATCCGGATTAACCGAGCGAATTTCCTGAGCCAGCGTAAAACCATCTTTCTTCGGCATCATCACATCCAACACACAAAGATCGTATTTCGCCTTTGTAAACCCTTTGTATCCTGCTTCTCCATCGCAGAAAAGATCTGTAACATATCCTTTTGCCTGCAGATACTCTCTCAGAAGCATTCCCAAGTTTTCATCGTCTTCACAAAAGAAGATTTTCATTTTTTCTTCCATAACTAACTTTTTATAAGAGGTAAAGTAATAATAAATTTTGTTCCTATATTGTTATTGCCTTGTTCTGCCCGGATTGAACCTTTGTGATCCTCTATGATTTTCCTCACATAAGCTAATCCAAGTCCAAAGCCTTTCACATCATGTTTATTTCCTGTCGGTACGCGGAAGAAACGATCGAATACTTTCTTCAGATATTCTTTCTTGATTCCGATACCATTATCTTCAACCGAAATATGTAACTTACCGTTTTCATTCCATGTCCGCACCAACAACGCGAGCGGAACATCCTGACGACGGTACTTAACAGCATTATCCATCAAGTTAAACAACACATTGGTAATATGCATTTCGTCCACGTAAATAGTCGAATCCAAAGCATCCAAATCCAGATCCAGTGTTCCACCATACTTCTCGACCTTCAATGCAAATGTATTGGCTACCGAAATAATCAAGTCGTTTGCATCCAGTTCCTTCAACTTCAGGGTCGCCTTCTGACGTTCAAACAAAGACATCTGCAACACTTTCTCAACCAAAAAGCCCAATCGCTTGGTTTCATCGTTAATCACACCCGAAATATGCTTAAATACTTCCGGACTTTTGGTGATATCCGAATCTTTCAACATCTGAGCCGCCAACGAAATCGTAGAGACCGGTGTCTTCAGCTCATGAGTCATGTTGTTAATGAAGTCGTTCTTCATTTCCGACAGACGCTTCTGACGGAAAACTATATAAATAGTAAAGATAAATGTAATCAACAGAATCATCGAAAAGATGACCGACGGTACAATAAATGTAATCGAGTTAGAAATATAATCTCCTTTCGTCGGGAAATAAACCTTCAGATAATTCTGCTTGGAAGGAGGATCGTTAGGAAACAATACCTGCGTAATAATATCTGAAGCAAGAGGTTCTCCATCAATCTTTCCACTTCGATACACTTCGTTTCCATCTTTGTTTATGACAGAGAAAACAAAGGGAAGGTTTAATCCACTGTTGATAAATTCATTTTTTAAATAACTGTTCAGCTTCTTGAAATTGACTCGCTCCTGAATCGGTTTCAGATTAGCTGTATATAAGATATTATAAATCACTTCATCGATCAGTCCGCCCTGATACTGATAACGTTGTTTCAACGTTTTCTGCAAATCACGCGATGTATTGACGATCGAATTGGTCTGCTGATTACTCAACGAAGAACGAGGCTGAAACTTCGGACTACTAAAACTCTGTAATTCTATTTGCTGCACGCCTCCATCTGAATCCGTTATGATGACATTCTGATACAGAAAGCTATTCTGATCCCGATTAATATCATCTTCCAAATACTGCCGGGTCTCGTCTAATTCCAGGTTTTTTGAGACCTGATGCAAACATTGTTTGACTGTTTCGTCAAACTGTTCACTTCTTGTTTTCAGGATGATATCAACATAGTTGATCTGCAGATACAACAATCCTGCAAAAGCAAACGCCATCACGACTGCAAGTAACCAAATCGTTGATTTCTTCATCTTATTTTTCCTTTCTTATATCTAACGACAAATAACGCGTCTTTTGGATAAATATTTACACAAAAAAAGTAAAAACAGAGCGCTTAAAATGTTAATAATACTTTGTCTATTCTCATTTTGCTAATTTTATCTTTATTTTTCATGCAAACGTATATTTTCGTTATCAGATCTTTATCCATTTAATATAACAGAGAAATTTCATCTTTTGTTCTGAAAATCAGCAGGAGTATACAATCCAACTGTATTTTTATACTGCCGGCAGACTCATTCCCGTTATTTTCCGGTATAAATCGAGAGCATATACGTCTGTCATTCCTGAAATATAATCCAATACACACTGTATTTTTCCATACGTTCCGACTGCTTTGACATTATATTGCTCGGGTACTCGCTGCAACAACAACTTACTATAAGCATGATTCGGGTTCATTACGGCTTCCGTAAAGCTGTCAATCAAATGACTGAATATATGATAACCGGCTAGTTCCACATCCAACACCTCTTTCGAACAGTATATTTTCTTGTAAGCCGTAGCCGAGCATGTTTCATACGCCTGTTTGGCTTTGTCTGAAATATGCTCGATCAATGAATCAGTAAATGTTCCCTTTAATAGTTCTTCCTCATGTTCCAGAAATATCCGGCTACACTCATCTACCAGCAGGCCGATAATACAAGAACGCAAATAAGCAATCTGTTCATTGGTATCATCTACCATATTCATAATACGCTGCACATGGTCCAAACGACCATCATCAAAGAAGTTCAACAATAATTGAATAGCTTCATCGGCCGTCAGTATATGCAATTTGCAGGCATCTTCTATATCCATAATCTGATAGCAAATGTCATCGGCCGCTTCAACAAGATAAACCAACGGATAACGGGCAAACTTGTTCGGATCCTTCGGATTACGTTCAATGCCCAATTCTGTGGCAATACGCAGATAAGATTCCTCTTCCGACTGAAAGAAACCGAATTTTCCTTTCTTTCCGGCCTCTGTTGAAGCGTATGGATATTTGACAATGGAGGCCAACGTACTATATGTCATAGCAAAACCTCCTTTGCGTCGCCCGATAAACTGATGCGTCAACAAACGAATGGCGTTGGCGTTGCCCTCAAAATGCAGGAAATCTTCCCAACGTCCTCCTTCTTCCCGTACTTTTTCCTCCCATTTCATGCCATTACCTTCGAGGAAATAAGCCGTAATGGCTCGTTCTCCGGAATGGCCGAAAGGCGGATTTCCCATATCATGGGCCAGACAAGCAGCAGAGACAATAGAACCTATCTCCGGGAAGTTCACACTTCCACCCGGATATTTTTGCATCAAGGCTTTCGCGATATTATTTCCCAGCGAACGACCTACGCAAGAGACTTCCAAACTATGCGTCAATCGGTTATGGACAAATATACTACCCGGCAAAGGAAACACCTGCGTCTTGTTTTGTAAGCGCCGGAAAGGTGAAGAGAATATCAGCCGGTCATAGTCTCGTTGGAAATCGGTTCGTTCATGTTTCCGCTCATGATATTCTTCCAAACCAAAGCGTTTTCCGGAAAGTAGTTGTGTCCAATTCATATCATTCATGGTTATAATTGACTTCAAATATACGGATTTTAAGTGAGAATGTTTATCTTTACTCCATATTATTAATTGAATATCCAAATGAAAACACGGAAGTACATTTATTGGTTACTGGCTTTATTATGTTATCTGCCAGCATTCTCCCAATCGCCTGTCAAGATTCAACGGCTCGAAGCTGGAGAGAAAACATGTCTGCACGAAGGCTGGTTTGCCCGCAAGGCCAGTGAAATCGGAGAAGACGGGAATCGCCTTACCGGACAACCTTTTGAAGCAACCGGATGGATGAAAGCTAAAGTTCCCGGAACGGTATTAACTACTTTACTCGAGAACAAGCTATATCCGGCTCCTGAATTCGGACTGAACAATCAACTGATTCCGGATATATTTCACGTCGGACGCGCATTTTATACGTATTGGTTTGCCTGTCCCTTTACAATGGAAGCATTACTTCCGGGACAGCATGCGTGGTTGAATTTCCGGGGTATTAATTATAAAGCTGAGATTTACCTCAACGGAAAACGTGTCAACACAGTGACACACGAAGGTATGTTCCTGCGTCAGTCGTACGACATCACGTCTTACCTGAAAGAAAACGGCACGAATGTGCTGGCTGTTTTGGTTTTTCCTCCCGATCATGTAGGCAATCCGAATGGCGGACAAGGTGGCGACGGACAGATTGCCCGCAATTGTACCATGCAATATACGCCGGGCTGGGATTGGATTCAGCCAGTACGAGACCGCAATACGGGTATTTGGGATGAAGTTTCCATTGCTGTTACTAAAGATGTCCGGGTACAGCATCCGTATGTGGTAACGAAAGTTCCCGGAGTCCGGATACCAAGTGCAAGCAAACAGGAACCCGCTTACTTGGAAACTTCTGTCGAATTGGAAAATGTGTCTGACCAAATCCAAAAAGGAACAGCGGTTGCTACTTATAAAGGAAAGGAACTTCGGGTTCAGGTTTCTTTGGAACCGGGCGAAAAGAAGCTTGTCTCTTTCCCTAAAGAAACAATTCGTAATCCTAAGTTGTGGTGGCCGAATGGTATCGGGCAGCAACCTTTGGAAGAAATCCATTTCTCCTTTATCGAACAGACTACGCAACAAGTAAGCGATCAACAGTCGGTTCGTTTCGGTATCCGGGAAATCCAGACCCGAAAGAACGAACAGAATGGCGGACGGGAATTTTACGTCAACGGACAACGGATTTATATCACGGGCGGAAATTATATTGATTCCGACTGGTTGCTCCGGCTTTCTCCCGAGCGATACGACCATGAAGTCCGTTTCCATGCTGAAATGAACTTACGAATGATCCGTGTCTGGGGCGGAGCCTTACTCGAACGCCCAGAGTTTTACCAGGCATGTGATAAATATGGTATCTTAGTCTTCCAGGATTTATGGGGAAGCGGCGACTGCAACGGTGCCTGGGAAGACTTGACAAAGCTCGATTCCCGCGAACGCCGCTGGGAATATCCGGATAATCATGCTTTGTTCCTGCAAATGGCGGAAGATCAGATCAAGATGATCCGCAATCACCCGAGCCTTTGCTTTTGGTGCGGTGCCAACGAATGGCCTTTGGCCAAAGATATCGACGAAGCCTTGAAGAATGATATTCTTCCCCGACTTGATCCCAACCGTCTTTTTGCCAGTTATTCTACCGATTCGGTATTTACCCGTAATTATTTAGGAGATAATGGCGACGGTCCTTACGGTATTCAGGAACCGGAGTGGTTCTTTACCTTCCGTTCGCATCCGTTTAACCCCGAAGCCGGGTCAGTCGGTTCGCCGGAAGTGGAAAGTTTCCGGGCTTTCATGCCGGAAGAAGACTTGAAAGCCTTTCCCAGAAGGAGTCGGACTCGTAATCCCAACTGGATTTATCATAAAGACTTAGGGTATGGAGATCATCTCGAACGATACGGAGAATTACAGACTATTGAAGATTATTGCCGGTATGCTCAGTTGGTCAACTACGACCAGTACCGCAGTTTCATGGAAGGTTGGGCTTCGCATATGTGGGATTGGTACACAGGAATCCTGATCTGGAAGACACAAAACCCGTGGACTGCCTTACGCGGACAAATGTACGACTGGTATCTGGATGTAAATGCTTCGCTATACGGGACCAAGAAAGGATGCGAACCGCTCCATCCGTTCTATAATCTGGTGACTAAACAGGTACAACTATTAAATACCACGGTAGAAGCCGTAAGCAATCTGACTGTAAAGGCTGAAATCTTCAACCGCGAAGGGAAAAAGCTATGGGAACAGTCTGCTCAGGCAAATGCCGAAGCCAGTCAGGTAAAAGATATCTTTGCGGTTCCGGTACCACCGGAAGTAAGCGGTGTTTATTTCCTGAAACTTTCTTTATGGAATGGGCAGAAAACAGAACTGACCCGCAACATCTATTGGCTGACCACCACGCCCAAAGATTACCGGACATTGCACGAGCTGCCGAAGTCATCACCGGATATAAAAACGACTTTCACGAAAGACGGCAACACTTATACCGGGAAAACTGTTTTTACAGCAGATGCTCATATCAGTTTCTTTAATCGGATCAAACTATTCGATAAACAAACGGGCAAACGTATCCTTCCGGTACACTACTCGGATAATTACATTACTTTGATGCCGGGTGATCAGCAAACAGTAACATTCAGTTTTCAGTCTGAATTACCCGAGAGTCAGATCGAGGTCATTGTGGAAGGATTTAACAAGTAATCATCAATTAAATAAGAATATATGAAATTTATCTCTTGGAACGTCAATGGAATCCGGGCGTGTTGCGACAAAGGTTTCCGCGATGCATTCAAATCGCTGGATGCAGATTTCTTTTGCCTGCAAGAAACCAAGATGCAGGAAGGTCAGTTAGATTTATCGTTCGACGGCTATCAGTCGTTTTGGAACTATGCGCAGAAGAAAGGATATTCCGGAACTGCTATCTTTACCCGTCATCAGCCGCTTCAGGTAACGTATGGACTGGGTTTGGAAGAGCACGATCAGGAAGGGCGTGTCATCACGTTGGAAATGGAGAACTTTTATTTAATAACGGTCTATACGCCCAATTCGCAAGATGGATTAAAGCGATTGGATTATCGGATGACATGGGAAGATGAGTTCCGGGCTTATCTGAAAAGACTGGATGCCCACAAACCGGTGATCGTCTGCGGTGATTTGAATGTAGCTCACCGGGAAATCGATTTGAAGAACCCGAAGACGAACCGAATGAATGCCGGTTTTACCGATCAGGAAAGGGAAAAGTTCCAAACCTTGCTTGATGCCGGGTTTGTGGATACGTTCCGACATTTCTATCCCGACCGCGAAGGTATTTATTCGTGGTGGTCTTATCGATTCAAAGCCCGGGAGAAAAACGCAGGGTGGCGTATTGATTATTTCCTGGTATCCGAACGATTAAAACCACAACTAACTGGAGCCGAAATCCATACCGAAATCTTTGGTTCCGATCATTGCCCGGTAGAAGTTACTTTAGCGTTATAAATACTTGCGTATATAAAAGGAAAGATTCGTCTTTCCTTTTATTTTTTATCGTTTCACCCGGGTGGGACGATCATTCCACCTTTGTGAAACGATCGTTCCACGTAGGTGAGACGATCGTTCCACAGCCGTGGAACGATAAAAATATCGTATCAAACGGATTTAGTAGTACTATTTTATGGATTTGGTTGACTTAAAATCTCTTTATAAATAAAAGAAGTTGACCGGCAAAGAACCCGACTTTTGAAGGAACAGACTTGTTACTTCATCAGAAAAAACATTCAGGAAGTTCTTGCCTGATTATGCTTATTACCTCATAATATTTTGTACTTTTGTATTTCAACGATATAAAACACTGAAGTATGATTATTATAGGGATAGCTGGAGGAACCGGATCTGGAAAAACAACCGTAGTGAGAAAAATCGTAAACAGCCTCGCCCCGGGCGAAGTCGTACTCCTTCCGCAAGATTCATATTACAAAGACAGCAGTCATGTACCGGCAGAATTGCGGCAACAGATTAATTTTGACCACCCGGATGCTTTCGATTGGCCATTGTTGTTACAACACATTCAGATGCTGAAGGAAGGGAAAAGTATCGAACAACCGGTTTATCACTATCAGACAAGTTCGCGACTGGCAGAAACCATCCATGTAGAGCCGCGTCCGGTAATCATTATTGAAGGAATTTTAGCCTTGTGCGATCCGGACTTGCGCAACATGATGGACTTAAAGATCTTTGTAGATGCTGATCCCGACGAACGATTAATCCGGGTAATCCAGCGAGATGTTGTAGAACGAGGAAGAACAGCCGAAGCGGTAATGGAACGTTATACCCGTGTCCTTAAACCCATGCACCAACAGTTTATCGAACCCACCAAACGATATGCTGATCTGATTATTCCCGAAGGAGGAAGCAATGAAATTGCCATTCATATCCTAAAGATGTATATCGAGAAGCATTTACATCACGAAGTGAATATGTGATTCGTTCAAAAACTGACTGTACATACCCGCGTAAGTCGAGGAAAAATCGTACTTTTGCAATCGCCTTATGCCAATGCGGCAGACATGGTATTAATGAATAAGATTGAACAAATGACCCGTGATGAGATAAGAACAATGACAAAGGTGCCAGAACCGACTTTACGCCGGCTTCCGTGGTATTTGGCTTTTGTGAAACTGTTGAGAGGGAAAGGAGAAACTGTCATCTCGTCCACCCAGATCTCGAAAGAGATCAATGTAGATTCCAGTCAGGTAGCTAAGGATTTGTCTTTTGTAAATGTAACCGGGAAAACCCGTGTCGGCTATGAAATCGACGCTTTGGTAGAAGAGCTGGAAGATTTTCTGGGATTCACGTCTTCACACAAAGCATTCCTGTTTGGCGTTGGAAGTTTGGGCGCTGCGTTACTACACGATTCCGGTCTGAAACAATACGGATTAGATATTGTTGCCGGTTTTGATGTCCGTCCGGAACTGGATGGACAAATCATCAACGGTATTCCGGTCTATCACATTGACCGTTTTCCGGCCATGCGGGAGCAATTGGGAGCCACAATCGGTGTAATCACAGTACCGGTAGACAAAGCTCAGGAAGTGGCCGACCAGATCATAGCCGGAGGTATCAAAGGTTTATGGAACTTTACTCCGTTCCGTATTCGGGTTCCCGAAAATATTGTCATACAGAATACATCCATGTACGCCCATCTGGCGGTGATGTTTAATCGTCTGAATTCAACAAATCGTTAAAATGAAAATAATTGCCGTTGGAATGAACTATGCGGCCCACAATAAAGAGCTGCATCATACGTTAGAATTAACAGAGCCTACCATCTTTATGAAGTCTGATTCTTCGCTGTTGAAAGACGGAAAGCCTTTTTTTATTCCGGATTTCTCGTCGGAGATTCATTACGAAACGGAGCTGGTGGTAAAGATTGACCGGTTAGGGAAAAATATTGCCGAGCGTTTTGCGCATCGGTACTATAGTGAAGTCACTGTCGGTATCGATTTTACAGCCCGGGATTTGCAACGTCGTCTGCGCGAGCAAGGCTTGCCTTGGGAAATCAGCAAGGCATTCGATAACTCGGCCGTTATCGGAACCTTCATTCCGCTGGAAGAAGCAGGGAACGTCAATCAGTTGTCGTTCCATCTGGATATGAACGGAAAAACTGTACAACAGGGAAACACAGCAGATATGCTGTTTTCCGTAGATCAGATTATCGCTTATGTCAGTCGTTTCTTTACGTTGAAGATCGGCGACCTGATTTATACCGGCACACCCGTCGGCGTTGGCCCGGTTAGCATTGGTGATCATCTGGAAGGATACTTAGGCGAACGGAAACTACTGGACTTCCATGTACGTTGATAGGCTCATACAAGCAACCATTAACAAGTAAAAATTAACAACTGATTATTCATCATTTTCAATTGTCAATTTTTGGAGTACTGTATGTAGTATGAAACGATTTTTATCTTTCTTAATAGCTATTCTACTTTCCTTCTCATCCGCATGGGCAGAAGGGAATTATGCGTCACAGTCAGTCCTTTCTTCCGGACGATGGGTGAAGATCAAAGTCACCAAGAACGGAGTTTATAAACTGACGGCTTCCGACCTGAATAAAATGGGATTTTCCGACCCGTCGAAAGTTTCGGTTTACGGATATGGAGGTTGGATTCTTGACGAACAGTTCTCGGATTTTGCTTATCATGACGACCTACCGGCTGTTCCGGTATGGCGAGACGGCTCGACGCTTTATTTTTATGCAAGAGGAACCGTCAAATGGAGTTATGAAAACAAGCTGTTTGTTCATACGAATAATCCTTATGCTACAGCCGGATATTATTTTGTAACGGATGCTACCGATACACATGATATGCCGGAACAAGCTTCGGTAGAAGGAGCCGTTCGGCAAATCTCTACCTTTGACGATTATCAAGTGTGGGAGAAAGATGAGGTAGCGGTTAACGAATCCGGACGGGAATTATTCGGGGAATCGTTCATTTCGACAACAACCCGTAATTTTACCTTCTCCGTTCCTGGAATCACCTCCGATGATGCAGAAGTTTCCATGCGTTTTATAGCCCGGACAACGGGACGTACTCCGGTTACATTAACGGTAGGCGATGCCGTCCTTTCCTTATCTATCTCAGCCCCAACCACCAATGCCAGCTATACCAAGGCGGTTGTAGCTTCGGGCAATGTGACCTGGAAAGGAGAAAAAAGCGAGTCCGTCAAGATGGAAGTCACCTACGGAAAAACAGGAGACCAAAATGTATATCTGGACTATATCCGTTTCCAAATGAAACGCGCCTTGAAACTATATGGAGCAGAAACCGCCTTCCGCAGTGTGGACGCCATCAACAATGTTTCCCGCTTTGAGTTGGCGGATGCTTCTGAATCAACTATCGTATTGGATGTAACCGACGTAACGAATCCGAAACGGATGCAGACAACGTTAAACGGTACGAATCTGTCTTTTACGGCTGCAGCTTCCAGTCAATTACGGGAATATATCGCCTTTGACAAGAATAAACTGACCGACACACCGGAAATTGTGGGAGAAGTTTCCGCACAAAACCTGCACGGACTGGAAACACCGAACATGGTGATTATCGTTCCTACAGCATTTACAACACAAGCCCAGCGCTTAGCTGAAATACATCGCCAACGAAATGGCCTGACGGTTGAGGTAATCAATCCGGAGCCTATCTATAATGAGTTTTCAAGCGGAACACCGGATGCAACTGCTTACCGCCGTTTACTGAAGATGTTTTATGATCGGAAACCAGAAACGCTGAAATACTTACTATTGTTTGGTGACGGCTGTTACGACAACCGCGGACTGACACGCGAATGGCAGCAAAACAGTTCGCTGCTGGCCAATATGCTTCTCACCTATCAGTCGCAGAATTCAGTCGACATCTATTCCTATACAACCGACGATTATTTCGGTTTCCTGGAAGATGGCAGCGGTGCTTCACTGGCTTCTGCCAAACTTTGCGTAGGAATCGGCCGCTTACCTATACGTACGAACGACGAGGCTAAAGCGGCTGTAGATAAAATCATTTCTTATATGGACAATACGCTTCCGGGAAACTGGAAGAACAATATTACGTTCGTTGCCGATGATGGAAGTAATGCAGACGATAACAAGAACATCCACATGCAGCAAGCAAATACACTGGCAGAAATTGTAGAAGAAGACCACCCGGAATTTCGGGTAAATAAGCTTTACTTCGATGCTTATACGAAAGACCGGACAGGCGGAAATGCCTCTTATCCGGATGTAGAAGCCGCTTTGCAGAAGCAGTTGAAGAATGGATTAATGGTCTTGAATTATACAGGGCACGGTAATACCACCAGCTGGAGTGACGAAGCCGTAATGACACAATCGTATATCCAGCAGGCTACTTATCCTTACTTGCCTTTATGGATTACAGCGACATGCGACTTTACTCGTTTTGATGCTTTGGCCACATCGGCCGGAGAATCTGTTTTCCTGAACGAGAAAAGTGGTGGTATCGCTTTATTCACAACTACAAGAGCGGTGTTTTCGCAAGACAATGCAGTCATTAACCAAGCAATTATCCGGAATCTATTTTCACGTGAAGGGAACCGGCGTTATACGTTGGGAGAAATCATGATGAAGGCCAAACAAAGCATGGGATACGATTCCAATAAATTGAACTTTACGCTGATTGGTGATCCAGCCTTGACACTGACTTTCCCAGATTATAGCATAGCTGTAACAGAAATCAATGGAAAACCGGTTGATTCATCTGAAGATATTACAATTAAGGCTTTAGAGCGAGTAACCATCAAAGGAGAAGTGCGTAAACCGGACGGAACAAAGGACAGTGCATTTACCGGTCCGTTGCAATCAACCATATTCGACAGTAAAGCGACTATCACTACATTAGATAATTTCAGTACAGGAACCAAGTTCCAATATGAAGATTATCCCAATACCTTATATATAGGAAATGATTCCGTACGTAACGGAGAGTTTTCTTTCTCCTTCACAGTTCCTAAAGACATTGCCTACTCGAACGACTTCGGTAAAATGAACTTTTATGCCTTTAATAATCAAGATTCCATTGAGGCACAAGGTTCGTTCCTCGATTTTCGGGTTGGTGGGACTTCGGATACAGGAGGAGACGATACGGAAGGACCAGAAATCCGTTACTTGTATCTGAACGACACGACATTTGTAGATGGCGGACAAGTTAATTCCACTCCGTTGTTTGTGGCTTCGCTTTGGGACAAAAGTGGTATCAACATCACCGGAAGCAGTATCGGTCACGACATGATGCTGATTATCGATAATCAGACATCCAAGAGTTACAACTTAAATGACTATTATCAACTGGTGGGTAGCGACGGCGCCGGACAAGTCATCTTCTCTATTCCTGAACTGGAACCAGGCTTGCATACGGCAGAATTCAAGGTTTGGGATGTATTGAATAATTCGACGACACAGACCTTTACATTTGAGGTAGTAAAAGACATGAAGCCGAATCTGATTTCCGTATATGCAACACCAATTCCGGCTCGCGAAAAGGTGACTTTCCATCTGAAGCATAATTTCCCGGAATCTCAACTGACAGTCAAAATAGAAGTGTACGACATGGCAGGCCGCCTGCGTTGGAGTCACGAAGAGAGCGGTTCGTCGGAAGCCTTCAAAGACTATCAGCTGGAATGGAATATGATGGGTAATGGCAATGCCCGTCTGCGTCCGGGCGTATATATTTACCGGGCATCATTGCGATCGGGTAACTCAAAAACGGCGACGGGCGCGAATAAAATGATTATCCTGGCACAATAAAAGGAGAAAAGAGTAGTTATATAAGTGATTCGTAATAAGATTATATTTAAAATAAGATGATAAAAAATCGTAGTTTGAAACTTTGGAGTCTTGTCGTGCTGTTCTTCACATCGGCTGCCAGTCTGTATGCGCAAGAGAATGCAAAAGCAGAATTTGCCCCGATCAATACAGCTGTTCCATCCTTGTCTATCGCGCCGGATGCCCGTGGTGGCGGTATGGGTGATAATGGTGTGGCAACGCTTCCCGATGTCAATTCGCAATACTGGAACCCGGCCAAGTATGTATTCAATTACAGTCAGGCAGGTGTTTCTCTTTCTTATACACCTTGGTTACGTAAATTGGTAAACGATGTAGCCTTAGTGAATTTATCAGGATATTATAAGTTGGGAAGTGACGACCGTCAGGCTATTGGGGCTTCACTACGTTATTTCTCTTTCGGTGAGGTACAGAATAACGACGAACAAAGTGGCGCTACCCTGATGACATTGAACCCTTACGAAATGGCATTAGACGTCAGCTACAGCCGAAAGTTATCAGATGCTTTCTCTATGGCGGTTGCCTTACGTTATATCCGTTCCGACCAAGGAGCTGACCCGACTGCCGAAATGGTTCCGGGTAATGCCTTCTCGGCTGACATTGCCGGTTATCTGGAACGTTACGTCATCATGGGCCAGGCAGAAGCTTTGTGGAGCTTTGGTTTCAACATCTCCAATATCGGTACGAAGATTTCTTACGATGGTGGTGGAACAAACCAGTTCTTGCCAACAAAATTGGCCATCGGTACAGGTTTGTTATATCCGATTGACGACTACAACCAAATCGGAGCGTACGTGGACTTAAGTAAATACCTAGTGCCAAGCGAACCGCAACGTACCGGAACTACCGAAGAAGACGAAATTGACTACAACAACCGGGTACAAGAATACAACTCGATGTCGTCAATCGGTGGTATGATCAAGTCGTTTGGCGACTCTCCGCTCGGATTCAAAGGAGAATTGCAAGAGATCATGGCTTCTATCGGTGTAGAATACAGCTATAACCAACAGTTCTTCGTCCGTGGTGGTTATTACTACGAGAATCAGAATATGGGTAACCGCCAGTATTTCTCGTTCGGTGCCGGCTTCCGCATGAGTGTTTTCCAACTGGATGCGGCTTATCTGGTCAGTACCGTACCAAGTAACCCGTTGGACCAGACCTTGCGTTTCTCGCTCTCGTTCGATATGGACGGAATCAAGAACTTATTCAAATAAACAAATCATAGTTAGGTACGGATTTCACAGATTTCACGGAATAAAAAAGATAAATACCGTGTTTATCCGTGAAATCCGTGCCTGATTTTTGAGATTATCCCAATATTATCAATATCAAATAAGGAAGAGACAATCATGAAGATCAGAGTTGGATTTGGATACGACGTACATAAACTGGTGCCGGGACGCGATTTGTGGTTGGGCGGTATCAAGATTGAACATACAGAAGGGTTGTTGGGACACAGTGATGCCGATGTATTGATTCATGCCATCTGCGATGCCTTGCTTGGTGCGGCCAATATGCGCGACATTGGTTTCCACTTTCCCGACACGGCAGGTGAATACGAAAACATCGACAGCAAGATTCTTCTTCGCCAGACGATGGCTTTGCTCCGCGAAGCCGGATATGAATTAGGGAATATCGACGCGACCGTGGCAGCCGAGCGTCCTAAGTTGAATCCGCACATTCCGGAGATGAAACGTGTATTGGCGTCTGTCCTCGAGGTGGACGAAGATGACATTTCCATCAAGGCAACGACCACCGAGAAATTAGGCTTCACCGGCCGGCAGGAAGGTATGGCAGCCTATGCGACGGTCTTGATCCAGCAATAACTTTTCCTTTTTCTCCCCGAAAAATAGGCCTATTCAACCAGCAGAGGCCTCGGATGGTATGAAAAAGATCGTTTTCACACCGGCGGAAGCCTCGGAAGGTATGAAAAAGAGCGTTTTCACCCCAACGGAGGCCTCGGAAAGCATAAAAAAGGTCGTTTTCACACCGGCGGAAGCCTCGGAAGGTATGAAAAAGGTCGTTTTTACCCCTCCGGAGGCCTCGGACGGTATGAAAAAGCTCTTGTTCATCATCGCAGAGACTTCCTCCGCCTTGCGAATCCCGTTTTTATTTGTAGCTTTACACAGAAAAAAGCAAATCAAGATGAAAAATAATGATTGGAAAAGCCGTCTGGGAGTCCTATATTCGACGAATCCGGATTTTCAATATGAAACGAACGAAGAAATAGAGGAAGAAACGCTGCCCAAAGAAAAACAGGCACTGCGTGTCGCCCTCGACAAACGAAATCGGGGCGGAAAAGTGGTGACGCTCATCACCGGCTTTCGTGGAACGACTGCCGACTTGGAGGCATTGGGTAAACTACTCAAGGTGAAATGTGGTGTGGGCGGCTCGGCCAAAGACGGCGAAATCATCGTGCAAGGCGATTTCCGCCAAAAGGTGGAAGAGATCCTTCGGAAAGAAGGCTATACGCAGGTAAAAGTAATCCGCTAAACAAGAACTCATTCCTAAATCTCCCCGTATATGCTGACCATCTATCGTGCATCTGCCGGAGCCGGGAAAACCCATCGGTTGACCGGTGAATATCTGTTGTTGCTTTTCAGCCAGCCGGGCGCATATCGGCGTATCTTGGCTGTGACCTTCACCAACAAGGCCACCGACGAGATGAAAGGCCGCATCGTGGAAGAACTGTTTCATTTGGCCAGCGGACAGCCATCAGATTATGTCCAGCTATTGGTTTCTTCCTATCAGCTGACGGAAGACGAAGTGCGGCGTCAGGCACGGAAGATATTGATTGCTATCCTGCACGACTACTCAGCCTTCAACATCAGTACAATCGACCGCTTCTTTCAGCAAACTATGCGAGCCTTTACCCGCGAGATCGGTTTGCAGGGCGGATACGGTATTGAGATGGATCAGGAACGAGTACTTACCGAAGCCATTGATCGCCTCTTGAGTGACTTGGATCAACCGGAGAACAAAGAGTTGCTAGGTTGGCTGCTCCGCTTTGCCGAAGTAAAAGTAGAAGACGGTGGCGAATGGAATCTGCGGCGCGACATTACGGCGTTAGGACGCGAGGTATTCAAGGAAAGCTACAAAGTATTCAGCGAAGAAGTAGCCCGAGACATCAGCGACAAGCAAGCCCTCGAAGCCTACAAGGACACACTTTATGGCATCATCCGTGCGGTAGAAAAGGAAATTCAGGAGATTGGAAAGAAAGGCTTGGCAATCATGGAACAGTTTGGCTTGACACCTGCCGATTTCAAAGGCGGGAAAACATCACAAATGTTCCATTTCTGCCGATGGGCAGCAGGCGAAATCAAAGAGCCAACCATGACTTTCTGTAGCTTTGCCGATAATCTGGAGGCGTGCTTTACCCAAAAGATGAATGCCAGTCAGAAAGCAATTATTGGTACAGCTTTCGAGAACGGATTGAATGAGTGCATCAAGAAAGCCATTGCCCGCTTCGAGCAAATGACTGACTACAACACCGCCCGCGAGATCATCCGTTACTATTATACATTGGGTATCCTCACCGATATATCCAATGAGATCGCCTCCTATCGCGAAGAAAAGAACGTGATGCTGATTGCCGACACAACCGAATTGCTGAACCGGGTGATTGCCGGAAGCAACGCGCCTTTCATCTACGAAAAGACAGGCACGCAGATCGACCATTTCATGATCGACGAGTTCCAAGATACCAGCGGAATGCAATGGGAGAATTTCCGTCCGCTGGTCGAAGAAAGTTTGGCACACAACCGTGCAAATCTGGTTGTAGGCGACGTAAAGCAAAGTATCTACCGCTTTCGTAACTCCGACTGGAAGCTATTGGATGAACAAGTAGCCCGCGATTTCCCGGCAGAAGAAATTCGGGAAGAGACATTGAAAGACAATTGGCGAAGCTGCCGCCATATTGTAGAGTTTAACAATGCTCTTTTCACCACTGCACCCTTTCTGTTACAGTCTACCTACAACGACGATCTAAGCCAATCATCGTTGGATGCCGACGCACAGGCCGCTTTTTCTACCCGTATCATGGCAGCCTATCAACGAAGTTACCAGCGTGTTCCCAAACCTTTTCAGGAGAAAGACGGACATGTACGCGTGGAATTTGTTGCAGCAGAAGAAGAATCCGACTGGAAAGAGGAAGCCCTCGAACGTCTTCCTTCAGTCTTGCAGCAACTGCAAACCAACGGTTATGCCTTAAAAGACATCGCTATTCTGGTACGTACCAACAATGAAGGAGCTCAAGTTGCCAACTATCTGCTGCAATATAAGGAAGAACATCCCGACGACGGGTTCAGTTATGACCTGATCTCCGATGAAGCCTTATATGTAAACAGTTCGGCAGCCGTGCGTTTCCTCATCGCCATTCTGCATCACCTGAAAAGTCCGGATAATCCAACATGGGCACAAATGCTTCTATTCTCCTACAGGATTCTGACTTCCGATTGGCAGCGAGCCGACTTCACATTGGAAGAGAAGGCTGAAATGAATCGCTTATCAACCTTGCCTTTATACGAAATGGTGGAGGGTTTGTATCGTCTGTTTGATTCATACATCCACGAGAAAGAGCAAGTCTTTGTCCTTGCCTTCCTCGATCTGATCGCAGAATATGTACAGAAAGAGAATACGGATTTAGGACGTTTCCTAACCTGGTGGGAAGATTCAGGCATCCGAAAGACGATTGCCACGCCCGACGGACAAAATGCCATCCGCATTCTGACGGTACATAAATCCAAAGGGTTAGGTTTCCGTGCCGTCATCTTACCTTTTGCCGACTGGGAAATTGATCATAAGCCCATGAAACCGGTTGTCCTTTGGTGCCATCCGGAAAAAGCTCCATTCAATCGGTTACATCTTGTCCCGGTTCGTTATAGTTCATCGTTGGGAGCTACTATTTTCGCCCGTGATTACTTTCAGGAACGTTTACATGCCTACATCGACAACCTGAATACGCTGTATGTAGCGTTCACCCGCTCGAAAGAAGAATTGATTATCTTCTCGCCACGTCCGAAAAAAGTCAAAGACGATGGTTCCTTGGAAAAAATCAGTAGTATTTCCGATTTATTGTGGAGTAGTTTGCTACAAGCTATTCCTGATACCTCAGAAGGCGAACCACTTATCCCGCTTGCCTCTTCTTTCGACTGGGAAAACAACCTATTCGAACAAGGACATTGGTGGAAACCTGAGCAAAAGACGACCAATACATTGATACAGGAATTTCCATTGGGTAAATTACAATCCATCTCGTCTGATAACCGATTGCATCTGCGCTTACGTGGACGAAACTATTTCTTCGATGACAGCCAGCGAAAACAAGGTTCGCTGATGCATGAAGTCCTGAGTATTGTTCGTGTTCCGGAAGATATTCCTCAAGCTGTCCACTGGTATCAGGAACAAGGTGTGATCAGCCAAGATGAAGAGATTCAGTTAACCCAACAGTTACAAGCCTGTCTGCAACAACCAGAAGTACAACGCTGGTATAACGGTCAGGCCAAAATACTGAATGAAGTTGATATCTTATTCGGGAAAGGCGAAACCAAGCGGCCCGACCGAGTTATGATTTATGCAGATGAAGTGGTCATCCTCGATTATAAATTCGGAGGAAAGATCAGTCGTAGTCACCAGACACAAATGCGTAATTATATCCGGCTGATCCGGCAAATGGGATACAAAAACGTTTCCGCATACTTATGGTATGTCACATTATCCCGCATTGAAGCGGTGAAAGCATGATTTTATTTGGGATATTCCATAAAAATAAATACTTTTGCAATCTATAACAAAAAAAGATTCAGTTAGAAAAATGAAGGTACACAGAGAAGGAACCGGTTTACTGCTTGCTTTATTTACAATATTCTTTATTGTAAATCTTGTCTTGTATCATACTGTCGGCAAAGGAGGACTTTTCTATACCGTTGCTTTTGTAACAACCGTCTTTTTTTTGTTGGTATTAAACTTCTTCCGGAGTCCATTCCGCCGCTTCCCTTATGATTCGGAAGGATTGGTCATTTCTCCTGCAGACGGTACTATTGTTGCGATCGAAGAAGTAATGGAGAATGAAATCCTGCATCGTAAATGTCTGCAAATTTCGGTCTTCATGTCGGTTTTCAACGTACATGCCAACTGGTTTCCTGTAAACGGAACGGTTAAATATGTCTCTCATAACAACGGACGTTTCATGGCTGCTTATTTACCAAAGAGTAGTACTGAAAACGAACGGTCGGCTGTCGTTATTACAACACGTAACGGAGTAGAAGTAATGGCCCGGCAAATTGCTGGAGCTTTGGCACGCCGTATTGTTACGTATGCCAAACCAGGAGACAAATGCCATGTGGACGAACAAATGGGGTTCATTAAATTCGGTTCCCGCGTAGATGTTTATTTGCCGGTAGGAACAGAAGTCCTGGTCGAAATGGACCAAAAGGTAACAGGAAACCAAACTCCTATCGCTCGTTTAGGGAAATTAAACAACTAAAGAAATGAATCTAATCAAACACATTCCCAATACAATTACGTGCCTGAACCTATTTTCAGGATGTATGTCGATTGTTGCTGCTATCGGAGGTGATTTGCGTATAGCTTTTATCTGGATTGTTGGAGCTGCGATCTTCGATTTTATGGACGGCTTTGCTGCACGTTTGCTGAAAGCCTATTCACCCATGGGTAAAGAACTGGATTCTCTCTCAGATGTGGTTAGTTTTGGAGTCGCTCCGGGAATGATTCTCTATTCTTTATTTTCACAGGCTGCCCTTCTGATGAATTTACAAGGTTGTTTGGCTTTGCTTCCTTTTTGTGCCTTTGTAATTCCCGTCTTTTCCGGCTTACGATTAGCTAAATTCAATATTGATGAACGGCAAACGACCTCGTTTATCGGTCTGCCTGTTCCGGCACATGCTCTGTTTTGGGGTTCGCTCGCTTATTCCGTACAAGCCTGGTTGCCCATGAATGCTTCTTGGTTGTTGTATGGAGGCATTATCTTAGCGTGTCTTACTTCTTATCTGTTAGTCTCTGAAATACCGATGTTCTCCATGAAAGTCAAATCAGTTTCATGGAAAGGGAACGAATGCCGATACATCTTGCTTTTGGCTGCGATTCTATTTATTACGTTTTGGGGCTACTTAGGAATAGCTGGAACCATTGTGCTTTATTTTATCTTGTCTCTTTTTAACAGGAATAAGTAAACCTCTCTTCATGAGAATTTGTTTTTCTGTTTGAGTACTTAATTCTATATAGTGTTTATGTTTAAATTCTTATTTTTTATAGTGTTTCTTTTCTTTCTGCTCGTATTCTTATTGGGCTTTTCCTTGTTACGCGGATTGAAAAGATTCTTGTTTGGTGACGGAGGAAACCAAAGACAACAAACTTACCAACGAAGAACAACCTCGCAATCTCAAAACCAAACGTATGGCTCTCAAAAGACTTCATCTACCGACTCGTATGCAAACGCTGAAGAAGTAGAAGATCCACCTCGTAGTTGGAAACGCAGAAGAAAAATTTATAGCCAAAACGAAGGTGAATATGTCGATTATGAAGAGGTAAAATAATAAGGTAAATAAAACCATACATAATTATAATAGCATGAAAAAGTTGTTTTCTTTCATGGGTTGTTGTTTATTGGCAGCCTGTTCTTCTCATCAACCCGGTGAGATTTCCGGTTCGTTATCAGGAGTTGGAAGTGATACCTTACTTGTTCGTTCATTTGTTATGTATCCGACAAACACCGGACGTCCGGAACTAGATTTGGATACCGTTCCATTAGTAAATGGAAAGTTTTCATTAAACCTAGGAAATAGCACTGATTTAAGATATGTTCAAATCGGAGAATTTCCTTCATCTAAATCCAATCCAGATGGAAGCAGACCTGCAGTATCTATGGAAGTGATTCCTCTCGTTTTATTACCGGGAAAATATGTAACGGTCGAAGGTTCATTACATAAATATAAATTAGGCGGTGCACCTTTCTATGAATCCTTGAATGAGTTGAATACTAAAATGGAACCTATTGTTCAAAAGACAGATTCCTTGTCGTCTGCATATCGCAAGAAAGCTCAGGAAGGTGTTTCACAAGAAGAAGTTCAAAAGGTTGCAGCCCAAATCGAGAAAGTACAAGAAGAAATTAAGGAAACTTATATTCATTTTATAAAAGAGCATGCTGATCAGGATGTATCTGTTTTTTTACTGACACATGGAGCTTTGGAAGGTGATGAATTGAAAGAATTACTTGACTTGATAGCCGAACCAGTACGCAACGGCGTGATGGCGCCCATGTATCAATCGATCAAGCAGTCGTATGAGTACCAAGTAGCTCGCCAGAAGGCGAAGGAAAAGATTAAGGAAGGTGCTCCTGCTCCCGAATTTACCTTGAAAGATATTAATGGCAAGGACTTCGCTCTTTCTTCTCTGAAAGGTAAATATGTCATCCTGGACTTTTGGGGAAGTTGGTGCGGCTGGTGTATCAAAGGCATTCCGGATCTGAAGAAAGCTTATGAGAAATATAAGGGTCAGCTGGAAATCGTAGGAATTGACTGCAATGATACAGAGGAAAAATGGAAAGCAGCCGTTGAGAAACATACTTTACCCTGGATTCATGTCCGCAACGAAGGTAATCCGGATGTAACTTTGCTTTACGGAATAGAAGGATTTCCTACCAAGATTATTCTGGATAAAGAAGGAAATATTGTAAAAACGGTTGTAGGAGAAGATCCTGAGTTTTACAAACACCTGGATGCTTTAATGAAAAAATAGGATAAAAAAGAGCTCTGAAAAAAGGTAATAAGCAATGGAGAAAAAGCCGGCGTATTTTTGTCAATTTACGCCGGCTTTTCATAAAAATACGCCGGCTTTTTGGAGAAAGACTTTACTTCCTTTTTTCTTGAAAGAAACGTTTCATTTCGGCTGCGCATTCTTCTTCCAGAACACCTTTCTTGACAACAGCTTTCGGATGGAAAGCTTGTGGCGCAAACCGGCTATATCCTCGTTTCTCGTCTGGTGCTCCATATACAATCGTTGACAATTGCGACCAACCAATTGCTCCTGCACACATAATGCAAGGCTCGACCGTCACATACAAGGTACAACCCGTCAGATACTTTGCTCCCAACACATTGGTTGCCGCTGTAATGGCAAGCATTTCGGCATGTGCCGTTACATCATTCAGCCGTTCTGTCTGATTATGTGCCCGGGCAATGATTTTTCCCTGGCAAGTAATGACGGCTCCGACGGGAATTTCTCCTTCTTCGGCAGCTGCCTGGGCTTCCTGAAGAGCCTGTTTCATGAAATACATGTCGTCGTACGGGTTGATCATCTTCTCATTTCATTTTCATTAAACAATGTCGGATAATCTTCTTCCAGTGTCCGCATAATATGCGAAAGAATCGTTTCCCGATACCACCTCGATTTATTGGCAATCCGGTATTTATCAAGATAACGCTGCACCGTCTTATACTCATCATCGTTGAGCATAAACGTAATCTTATGAATCCTGGGATGATTCGGCTGTGCCACTGAATATTTCTTTGTCCGTTTCATGTTACAAAAGTACAAGGCTTCGTGGAAATACAAAAGAATAATCTGTATATTTGCGAAAAACCTAATTATGGCGGAAAGGAATAATACAGGAAAAGAAGGTGAATCGGAAGCTCGTGCTTACCTGGAAAAACTGGGATATCAAATATTACATACCAATTGGCACTTTCATCATTACGAACTTGACCTGGTAGCTGTCTATGAAGGTGAACTAATCGTCGTAGAAGTAAAGACACGATCGGTCGGTTGCCTGTTACCGCCCGAAGAAGCCGTCGACCAAAAGAAGATCAAACGCATTGTAGCTGCTACCGATGCTTATATCCGATATTTCAACAACCCGCTTCCTGTTCGTTTTGATATTATCACAATGCAGAAAGAAAACGGGCAGTATTCAGTCCAAGAGCATATTGAAGATGCCTTTTATGCTCCAGTACACTGAATACCGCCAGTAGTGTTATTTTACCAAACCTGAATTCTCATTTCACCTGCCTGCAAAGACTCCAACGGTCCACTTGTCGGATGTTCTCCTCGTGGATTTCCCAAATAATCATAGTTGATCTGAATCGGTTTCCCATCCGGATACTCATACCGTTGCTTCGGCAGTTTCGCTGTTCCCAACTTATCTGTCGTGATCATTTGCGTCTCAACCTGTTTTAAATCCTTGTTCTTAATAACAAGAAAGACTTTGTCGCCTTCTTCTTCAATACGGACATCAGGAACAAAAGAGGCATCTACCAATTTATGGTCTTCTTTCACAAACGGGACTGCAGCTCCATAATAAACGTTTCCATCCACATACATCGGATAAGCCGTCTTTTCATACCCTTTCAGACCAAAAGAGCCAAGCGCTTTATCGGAGTTTTCAAAATCTACCGTAGCAAAAAGGTTATTATAGAAACGATCGTCTCCACCCGGAATAATAGACAAACCGGCTACTTCTGTAGAATGAGGCAAGAAGTAAGGAGTATAACGTCCATGTTCAACGTAATTATGAATCTTACCGCAAATCAGGTTATGCACATACGCGCCACCTTGTGATTGCTCCAAGATACTCCGGTGAGAAGCCAGGATATTATTCTCAACTAAGAACGGTCCATGATTGACTTCCAGGAAAATATCTTCCAGATCATTACCATAAAATAAATTAGAAGAGACATGTGTTCCCTGTGTCATCCAGTCTAACCACAAAGCACGGCCGGTATTATGAATCCGGTTATGGGCAATTCGGGCATCCAAAGCCGCATGAAACTTAATACCACCGATTTCAGCTCCGTTAAATTGACGTTTCGTCCAAATATCATAAATATGGTTATTCTCGATCACCGAGAAAGAAGCTCCCATACTTCCGCACATACCGGTTTGTTCGCAGGCAAAGATCGTATTGTTACGTACAATATGATGACCGATATTATCTTTGTTCCAACCTTCGCGAATGGCATTGAATGTTACTTCTATATAATGTAAAGAGCCATCAATACTAGTATCACTCAGCCATTTGTTATGACCGCTGTTACGTTCTTTTCCCAAGGTAATGCCGGAACATTTCGAATTGCTTATGACATTGTTCTCGATAATCCAGCCTTTATTCCAATGCGTTGCCACCATTCCGATTTGCTCTGCTGTCGGAGCAGCCCATTGTGTAGCAGCCTGACTGATATGGAATCCGCTTATCGTTAGGTAATTGATTCCTTTTTTCTCCGGATAGAAACAAGTTCTTCTCACACTGATTTCGACAAGTTCCTTATTCGGATCTGCTTTATGGAAGTTTGCCCAAATGGTTGTTTCCTGCTCATTATGTTCGCAATACCATGTATAAGTCGAACCTTCCGGATCTTGCGCATTCGGAAGAGCTTCCGGATGATAAACTTTCTCAAGTGTTTCTTTTTCATACAGAGACTTATCATTCAAGAAAACTTCACCGGTATGGTGTACACGACCGTAGTTATCAAACCAGTCACCATAGATTTCATCTATATAAGGATTATAGGAACCAAAGAAAGAGTTCGGCAACACAACTTTCCAAACCCCTTTTTGCCCTTCTACGGGTTTCCAGTTCGTAATACGTTCCGAGCCTTTGATTTCTACCCGCTCTCCGGGAGCTGCCCGATAAACAATCCGTCGAGAATCACTCTCTCCGCCACGAGGCGGATTTACCCATTCCCGGTAAGTTCCGGCATGAACAGTAATCACATCGCCCGGATAGGCAAACTTTGCGGCTTGACCGATTGTCCGGAACGGAGCATCTATCGTCCCGCTATTCGTATCTTTACCTTTCACCGAGACATGATATTCGACAGCCCAAACCGTACTGCCCACGCTCAGCAAGGCCCATAATAAGAAATACTTTATCTTCATAATGGCAGACGGTTAAGTTCAACTAGCGGCTAACAACTGTTTGGCTACCTGTACAGCCTGATTGGCATTGGAAGTATAAGCATCCGCACCGATCTTCTGGGCAAAAGCATTATTTACCGGAGCTCCGCCAACCATGATCTTCACCTGATCTCTCAAACCTTCAGCTTCAACAGCCTGAACTACTTTCTCCATATACATCATGGTGGTGGTCAATAAAGCAGACATACAGATGATATCGGCATGATGTTCCTTGGCTGCTTCTATAAACTTCGTACTGCTCACATCCACTCCCAGATTGATTACTTCAAATCCACAGCCTTCAAACATAGAGGCTACCAGGTTTTTCCCAATATCATGCAAATCACCCTTCACCGTACCAATCACAACTTTTCCAATCGTTGCCGTATTCTTATCCCGCATTAATGGTTTCAGCAACTCCAAAGAACCTTTCATCGCGCGGGCTGCCAGCAACAGATTCGGGACAAAAGCCTTGCCTGCCTCAAAGCGGGCACCAATTTCTTCCATTGCTTTCACCATATACTGATTGATAATTTCAGTAGGTGAAATACCTTCGTTAATAGCTTCTTGCGTAACGGCTACTGCCTGTTCCAGCTTACCATTCAGAATCGCATTATATAAATCTTGTAAATTAGCCATGGTGTTATCTCCTTATTTCGTTTAATGTTTCTATCATTGTAATTACATTCTCAACCGGAACGTTGGCCTGGATATTATGAACCGTATTGAATACAAAACCTCCGTCCTTTCCTAAAATCTCACATTGCTCCATTACCTGACGGCGCACCTCTTCTTTTGTTCCAAATGCCAGGACACGCTGCGTATCTATGCCACCGCCCCAAAATACCAATTGGTCGCCAAACTGTTCTTTCAGGACTTTCGAATCCATATCCTTGGCATTAATCTGTACCGGATTCAGGATATCGAAGCCGGCATCGATCATAGCCGGAATCAAAGGTAATACCGCTCCACACGAATGCTTGAAGATCTTCCAGGTTGTATGGGTGTGAATCCAATCATTCAAACGTTTATAATAAGGGAGCCACAATTCACGGAATACGTCTTCCGAACAGAACTGCGAATCTTGTGTTCCGAAATCGGTACCACAAGTAAAGACTACATCCACTTGATTCCCGACAGTATTCCAAAGCATTTCATAATTCCGGATAGCCAAGTCCGTCTGATGTTCAAACAAAGCATGAACGAAATCTGGACGGATAAGCGTTGACATATACCATTCTGCCACACTCCGAATGCCTTTCGGATGTTTCAGTCCCATGGCTGGAATAAACGCTACATCACCCAAAGCCGTTCCGCCAAAGCCGGCAACAACAGCCTTGCCGGTAGCAGCCGCCTTGCCTGCCGCCTGCTTCCAATAAGCCAAGTCGGATTCATTCAATAAAGCATATTCTTCCAGATTATCCTGATAAGACAGCAAGGCTTCGTCAATAGGCTGTTGTCGCTCGATCGCATTGATGAAATAACAACCTTCGGGCATAACAGCACTTGGAGAAACCGAACGATCTCCTTCAGGATAAATATAAACATCTCCTTCTGCATCCGGAGTCATATCAATTCCTTTAGCGATCAATACTTTTTGTCCCCAAGGAGTCACTTGTTCATGCACTTCCGATTCGTCTATGCCGAACATATTCTTCCGTCCGAAAAGAGGAACCAGATCAACGCCCATACGTTCCTGTAGTTCTTCATCTACCTCGCCCAGCATCTGAAAAGGATCCACGATGCGAACCGGTTTATCTGCCAATCCATAATATTTCCGGAGCTGTTCCACAATCCGGCAATGAATGCCTGTAACTGTTGTTGCTCCAAAATCAACAGGTACCGGCGTACCGCCCCGATGATTCAAGGCATTCCATACACGTTCTTTTGAGTTTGTCATTGTTAGTAGTGTTTTTATAGGTTTTTCTTTCTTAGTTTCCGTTGAAGACATTCGGCCCGCTTGTCACATAAGTCACATTCATGGACTTTATTCTTAACCTGTTCTCCAAAACCAATCAGGCCGCTTACTGATTTAATAGGATACATCAGACAACTCTCCGTCAGCGTGACATCGCATACGCCTGTTGGCATACAAGCAAACAATCCTTTTTGTTCTGATAAATTCCATCCACAATAACCCGGACTAAAACGATTGGTATGTGGTAATGGGGCCAACTTCCGGATTACCTCTGCTTCCATTTGTTCCGTACAAGCACCCACCAAACAACTGCCAATCGTATCGGCAATGAACGTATCCAATCCGTCACCTTGTTTCTTGATCTCATCCATCCAATGTTGGAAAGCCATTCCCGCCGTTGCCACAAACAAGACAAGTCGGGTGGTACCAGCCAACAAACGAGTAATCGTCTTTCCTTTCCGAAAAGCCTTATCCTCTATATAAACGGTGTCGTCTGCCAATACTACAGAATCTTTCACTTCATAATAAAAAGCCGGGACTGCTATCTGCATAGCTTCTTCCAATAGTTGTTGTGTCCGCTCTAAAATCATAGGATCCGGTTCCTGCTCTAAAAAGCCCATTGACCGGCAGATAGTCAACGCCTGCAAGTCTATTTCCTGTATCATATGTGTTTCCATGTTTTTCTTTCTTTTTCCGAGTGCAAGTTAGCAGCATATCTCCATTAAAAGAATAGATAAAAATAACCCTCTATATGGACAATTATTGTTTTTTCCGCTTGCTGGATGATGGGCTGCCCTCATATTTTTCCTACCTTTATCCATCCAAAGAAAAACGGTAACGATACTGCGTGATACGACTTTAGGCACTCGGGGATACAAAACCCGTTAGCAAGTATTTTTTGACAATTGTCGAAAAGCTTTTCCATAGTTGTACTAAAGCTTTTTGACGGATATGCTAAAGCTTTTCGACATCTGTCAAAAATATGAAAGATAACGAACTTTTGTCTGGTAATACACGATGGAGATTATCCGACAGCCGCAGAATCGTTACAAGCAACAAGTAGAAACAGATGGTTATGAAACGGGAATTAGGATTCAAAGGCGAACGGTTTATTTATTTACCTCTTTCCATCCTGGAACAGATGGAGAAAAACCCACTGACAGGAGACTTGTATATCTATTCATTAGGCTACTTTACCAAAGCAGCCTTCCATTATATCGAACGGTTAAACGGATGCGACCAGTATCTGCTTATCTATTGCAAAGACGGAAAAGGCCATGTGCGGATACAAGACCGGCAATATGAACTGTCGGCAGATCAGTATATTATTCTTCCGCCACATATTTATCATCAATATGAAGCGGATGAAAAAGATCCGTGGAGTATTTATTGGTTTCACTTCAAAGGAACAAAAGCTCCCTATATCGCCCAAGGACAAGACGTACCGCATACCGTGAATCCTTCCGTCTCTTCCCGCCAGCAAAATCGGCTGGAATTGTTTGAAGAAATCTATACAACCCTGAAAAGCAATCTGTCGGTCGAACATATCAATTACGCAAACTTTTGCTTTGGTTACTTTCTCAGTACCTTATTATATATACAACAGTATCGCGAATCGGGAGGGAAAAGTGAATATATGGGTACAATCATTAACCGCAGTATTTACTATATGAACGAGAATATCAACAAAAACCTGACGGTACAGGAAATTGCCTCGTTTGTCAATTATTCTCCATCTTATTTCTACCGTAAGTTCATGCAGGAAATCGGTATCGCTCCGATGACCTATTTCACCAAGATGAAAATCAACAAGGCCTACGGACTATTAAAAGACACCGATTTGAAGATTAACCAGATCGCCACCTTATTAGGTTATACCGATCCGTTGTATTTCAGTCGGGTGTTCTCGAAAGAAGCCGGTATTTCTCCCCAGCAATATCGGGCAGCCAATAAAAAATAATCTCATGGAACCGTACCCGATTGCTTGTTTCGGTTGTCATATAGATAGAAAGTCAAGCATGCACGACCTAACTTATGTAAAACGACAAACACGAAAAAGAATGAAACAACTTGAAATACACAGATGGGTACGGAGTATCTTTTACATCGCAGTCTTTTTATCCTGGATTCCGTTCCTGCAGGCACAGGAAAAACGACTGATTGACCTGGAACTGAACGAAGTTCCTTTGTCAACGGCCTTACGCCAACTGGAACGTGAAGGAGGAAAGAATATCTTGTTCGTCAATGATGAAGTAGAAGCTTACCGGGTAACGGTCCGTATCCAAAAGCAGCCATTGGCGGAAGCTATCCAGCTCGTATTGAAAGACAAGCCGTTTATCTGTCTGGAACGGCAGGACTATTTCGTTGTACAACGGATGGACAAGAACAAGAAAGTAGAATATATCCGGGGAAAGGTTGTCAACGAACAAGGGCAACCTATTCCGTATGCCAATGTACTAGTCTTACATGCCGGAGATTCTACCTTTGTAAACGGTTGCGTTACGGAAGACGACGGAACATTTCTCCTACCCGATCCGTATACCGATCATTATTTATTGCGGGTAACGTATGTAGGTTATCAGTCACAAACGGTTACTTGCATGGCAGAGAATTATCTGCAGATGCGACCGCAAGAGAACCAACTGAAAGAAGTCACCGTAACGGCAACCCGCCCACTGGTAGAAAGGAAGAACGGAGCTTATCTGACACATATCACCGGCACACCGCTTTCTCTGATGGGTTCAGCAGCAGATATGATCGGACATCTGCCTTTCGTGACAGGATCAGACGGAAATTATTCGGTCATCGGACGAGGTACGCCCGAGATTTACATCAACGGACGAAAGGTGCGTGATACCTCCGAGCTTTCACGTTTACAGGCTAATGAAATCCTTTCGGCAGAAATCATTACCACTCCCGGCGCCCGGTATGCGTCGGATGTCAAGGCGGTTATCCGAATCCGCACCATCCGTCAGCGCGGACAAGGACTCAGCGGCAGTTTTTATGCGGATTACAACCAAGGCCATGCAGGAAAAGGAAACGAAGGCATCACTTTGAATTACCGAACTGGCGGACTGGACATCTTTGCCAAGACTTACTTTCGGGAATCTAATTCGTATAGTACCAACCAAACCATCACCCAAATGCAGACATCTTCTCTTTGGGAAAGCCATTCGGATCAAAAAACGACCGGACGCAATAACTACTTCAACGGGGAAATCGGATTGAATTACGAACTGAACGAGCATCAGTCTCTAGGTGTACGATATGCACCGAAACAGAACATCGGCGAATATCAGAACACCTCTATCAGTTCCACCGATATGTATCGGGACGGCATATTGGTTGACCAACTGGAATCGGATACCCGTAATACCGGAAAGAGAGGATTGGAACATGCGGTCAATACTTATTATACCGGGACTTTCGGGAAATGGGATATCGATTTCAATGCCGATTTCTACCAAGGGAAAAACCGAAACGAACAAATTGTCCTCAACAATGGCGAGACAGACGCCACTTCGACCAACCGGATCAAGAATCGTCTGGTTGCCGCCAAGCTGATCGCCACCACATCCGTATGGAAAGGAAATCTCTCCTTGGGAACAGAAGAAACCTGGACCGACCGCCGCGACCGTTTTGAGCAAGACGGCTTCTCGGCCGATGCCGACGACCATATCCAGCAAACCATTGCTTCTGCCTTTGCCGATTATTCCTTGGAATTAGGAACATTCAATCTGCAAGCCGGATTACGGTATGAATACCAAAAGACGCATTATTACGAAGCAGGTATCTTTCAGCCCTCACAAAGTCCGGACTATCATCATGTCTTACCGGTGGTTTCTATTTCCTATCGGAAAGGCGACTGGAATGCAGGTTTAGGCTTCAAGCTAAACAAAATCAATCCGGATTATACTATGCTATCAAGTGCCATTTCTTATATCAACAAGTATCAATACAGCAACGGTAATCCGCATCTGGTCCCGCAAATACATCGAAACCTTTCTTTGGATGGCGGCTGGAAATGGATCAATATCTCTCTATTTTATGATCATACGTTGGATATGTACACCTCATACCTCAAGCCTTACCATGATGAAACCCATCCGGGCGTTTCTCTTCATACAAAAGCAAGTATTCCACATACCTATGCGTATGGTGGAGGAATCTACGCCAGTCCTAAAATCGGTTGTTGGCAACCCAACATCAGTGCCGATGTTTTCTGGTTTCACTCGGATGCTCGTTCATTAGGAATCGAGCAGTTCTGGAACGAACCTCAGTTTAGTTTCCGACTCGACAATAATTTCTTGCTGCCTCAAGGCTGGTATATCAACCTGACCGGAAGTATCAATACACAGGCCAAGCAGAGTTACGCCATCTTCAACCGGCAAGGAAGAGTAGATCTCCGCATCTCCAAAACATTCCTGCCGGACCAAAGTTTACAAATATCATTCGTAGGATATGACCTGTTCCGCACGGCCAAACGGAGTCGCTTCGAACATATCTATGGAGACAGAACAAACACGTATGCCGACGGTTACATGGACAGCCAACGAATCGGAGTGCGTGTCAGCTATAAATTCAATGCAACCAAGAGCAAGTACAAAGGTTCAGGAGCCGGACAAAACGAGAAGAGCCGTCTGTAAAGGCCGTATTGGCTATCTGAGCAGGAAAGCGTATCTTTGCCGCCGGACAGAAAACGAATGTGAATGATTTGGAAAAAGAAGACCGACGATAAGACAACCGCTTTCGAGGGTTTGTTCCGTCAGCAATACCCGCCTTTGGTACGGCATGCCACGCAGCTTTTGGGCGATCCGGAAGAAGCAAGGGATGTGGTGGGCGAAGCCATGGAACAAGCCTGGCAACGGTGGGACACATTGGCTGAAGCACAACGTGCCTCATGGCTTTTTACTACGGTCCGTCATCTGGCTCTTAACCGGCTCAAGCACCGGCAAGTGGTAAGCGATCATGTAGAAGCCATCCGCGAAGCAACGGTATTCGACCTGCAAGCCCGGTATTGGGAACACGAACGTCTGCTTCGTCAAGCCGAAGCAGTTGTCGAAGCTTTAGGTGAACCCACGCGGACGATTGTACGCCTCTGCTATTTCGAGCAAAACACCTACCGGGCAGCCGCCGAAAGGCTGGGCATCAGTCCGGATACAGTCAAGAAACATATCTCCAAAGCCTTGCGTGCCTTACGTGAAGCTTTGGGGAAGAAAGGAGATGAACGATGAACGACGAAGAAAAGAACATGTATAGCGACGAAGACCTGCGTCTGCTTCAGGTATTGGGCGAAGCAGCAGGCGAGCAACCTTCGGCCGAAGAGACCGAAAAGGCATGGCAGCAATTCCGGCAACAGCACCGGCAACGTCAGAACAACCGATATATATGGGCCAGCGTGGCGGCAGCCGTGGTCTGTCTCCTCGCCTTAGGCCTTCCTTTCGTTGGGGAACGGACAAACGAACGTCCCATCGAACTCTATGCTGCCTTGGATGTACCTTCCGAAACGACAACCGTTGAAGCGGGTGATTCCATCGTTCTTGCCACACCTCCGGAACAAACGGCCGAAGTCCGACTTTCCGACGGAACACGAGTTGTCTTGGGAGCCAACTCTCGTCTGACATATCCTCGTTCATTTACTTTGGATGCTCCACGCGAAGTCCGCTTGTCCGGCGAAGCCCGCTTTGAAGTCACCCACGATGCGGATCGTCCTTTCTGGGTAATATCAGGTGAAATGCGTACCGAAGTACTGGGAACCGTCTTCGATGTGAACGCCTATCCCGGCAGTCGTGCTCGGGTTATCCTGTACGAAGGCCATGTACGAATCGGCCATCAGCAGGAACAGCTTGACATTCATCCGGGACAACAGGCAGTATTGCAAGACAACCGCCACTTGAATATCACCAGCGTCAACCTGAAACAAGCCGGCAGTTGGACAGAAGGCCTCTTCGATTACGATAATATACCATTGGGCGAAGTCTTGAAACATATAGGTACGTGGTACAACGTCAGTATCACAGCACAATCAGAGTCTTTCTTGGAGCGTCGCATCCATTTCCGTTTCCCACGTACGGCTTCTCTTAACGAAGTCGTTACCGCACTGAACGATTTAGGTGTAGCCCGCATCACCTTCCATCATCAAACTTTGCAGGTAGAGAAACCCTAATCTGCCTGCAAAGTCTAATGTTAGTCATCCAAATCACTTCACAAATAACCTACCCTGCTGGCAAAAGAGAAATATTTGGAGACATAAACCCGTAAATTCCGGTTGAAATATCTTTCCCATATTGTGATATCTGCGCTTTATTCTCTATTTTTGTCAAAAAAATAAAACGATATGGCTGACAACATGGGAGAACATCTTTTGAACCGGATCAATTTTCCGGCCGATTTGCACCAGCTTTCCGAAGAACAGCTACCGGAAGTGTGTGCGGAATTGCGTCAATATATCATCGATGTTTTGTCGGAGAACCCGGGACATCTGGGAGCCAGCCTGGGAACCGTAGAATTGACTGTCGCCCTGCACTACGTATTTAATGCGCCGTATGATCGGATTGTCTGGGACGTAGGTCATCAGGCTTACGGACATAAAATCCTGACCGGACGGCGGGAAGCTTTTCATACATTACGTAAATTCGGCGGGATCAGTGGATTTCCTAATCCGGCAGAAAGCGAATACGACGCGTTCATTGCCGGACACGCATCCAATTCCATCTCGGCAGCAATGGGTATGGCGGTAGCTTCTGCCCTGAAACACGAAGACCGGCATGTGATTGCCGTGATTGGCGATGGAGCCATGACGGGCGGTCTTGCTTTCGAAGGGTTGAATAATGCGTCGGTCAATCCCAACAACCTCTTGATTATCCTCAACGATAATAATATGGCCATCGACCACAGTGTGGGCGGACTGAGCCAATATCTGGTGGATATTACCACCAGTCAAGCATACAACAAGATGCGTTATGATGTTTATCGCGGCTTGAAGAAGATCAATCTGATCGACGACAGTCGTCGTGATAATATCCTTCGCTTCAACAACAGTCTGAAGGCTCTGTTAACCCAGCAGCACAATCTGTTCGAAGGTTTCAGCATCCGCTACTTCGGTCCGGTGGACGGACACGACGTAGGTTATCTGGTCAAACTGCTGAACGACATCAAGGATATGCAGGGACCGAAACTACTTCATATCAAGACGAAGAAGGGAAAAGGCTTCAAGCCGGCTGAGGAGTCAGCTACCGAATGGCACGCTCCTGGGCGTTTCAACAAGGAAACAGGTGAGCGTATCATCGTCCATAAGCTGAATGAGCCCCAACTTTATCAGGATGTCTTTGGTCACACCCTGGTAGAACTGGCTGAAAAGGATGAACGGATCGTAGGTATCACACCTGCCATGCCAACCGGTTGTTCCATGACATACCTGATGAAAGAATTCCCCGACCGGGCTTTTGATGTCGGTATTGCCGAAGGACATGCCGTAACCTTCTCTGCCGGACTGGCTAAAGAAGGAATGATTCCTTTCTGTAATGTCTATTCGTCTTTCATGCAGCGGGCTTACGACATGGTAATTCATGATGTAGCTCTTCAGAAGTTGCATCTGATCTTATGTCTGGATCGTGCCGGACTGGTAGGAGAAGACGGAGCGACACATCATGGAGTATTCGACCTGGCCTATTTGCGTCCGATACCGAATCTGGTGATTTCTTCCCCGCTCAATGAATGGGATCTGCGTAATCTGATGTACACTGGATACAAAATATCCGACGGTCCGTTTGTGATCCGTTATCCACGTGGTAAAGGAGAAAAGAGCGACTGGCGGAATGAGATGCAAATCCTTCCCATCGGAAAAGGCAGGAAACTACGCGAAGGTAATGATATCGCCGTTCTGTCACTGGGTCCGATTGGCAACGAAGCAATGAAAGCAATCGACCAGATTGAGCAGGAAGGTATTTCAGTAGCCCATTACGATATGATCTACCTGAAACCTCTGGATGAGGCTTTGCTCCATGAAGTAGGACGTAAGTTCAAACGCATCATCACCATTGAGAATGGCGTGATTGCCGGTGGTTTGGGTAGCGCAGTACTCGAATTCATGGCCGACCACGGTTACACACCTTTCGTAAAACGAATCGGTGTGCCCGATCAATTCATAGAACACGGCTCTATACCGGAGCTATACAAATTATGTGGCATGGATGCAGACAGCATTGCCGGAATCATCCGACAGTTGCATGCGCCATCCGACCAATGAAAACAACAACCCAATACAGACAGAGTGAAGTATGAAAATAGTCATAGCAGGAGCCGGTGAGGTGGGAACCCACTTGGCGAAAATGTTATCACAGGAAAACCAGGATATCGTACTGATGGATCCAAAGGAAGAACGCCTCAGTACGATGAGTTCGACGTTGGAGATCCTTCCGGTTGTAGGTAATCCTACTTCCCTGAAAGACCTGGAAGAAGTAGGAATCCGTAAGACGGACTTGTTTGTAAGCGTCACACCCGAAGAGACAACCAACATCGCTGCTTGTATTCTGGCTCATAGCCTGGGTGCTCACAAGACATTCGCCCGTATCAATAACTACGAATACTTGCAACCCAAGAATAAAGAGCTCTTTGAGAAATTAGGAATCAACTCGATGATCTATCCGGAAATGCTGGCAGCCCGCGAAATAGTCACGGCAGTCAAGCGTCCGTGGGCGCGACAATACTGGGAACTTTTCGGTGGAGCTTTGATCCTGATAGGTGTGAAGGTACGCGACAATGCACCGATTGTCAACAAAATGCTCTCGGAGTTGCTGATGGAACAGAAGTTCTATCACATTGTGGCCATTAAACGAAAGAACGAGACCATTATTCCCCGTGGTAACGACCATATCGAATCGGGAGACCTGCTCTTCTTCACGACAACACGGAACTATATTGAAGATGTACGCTTGCTTGCCGGGAAAAAGAATCCGGAAGTTAAGAAAGTAATCATTATGGGTGGTAGCCGGATTGCCTTACGTGCCTGCCAATACCTGCCTAATAATATCCGGGTGAAAGTGATTGAAATGAACAAGGAAAAGAGTTATCGGATTGCCGAGGCAGTTCCTGGCAATGTATTAATCATCAATGGAGACGGACGCGATATGGATCTATTGATGCACGAAGGCATCCAGGATGCACAAGCATTCATCGCTCTGACGGAAAATTCCAGCACCAATATATTGGCTTGTCTGGCTGCCAAGCGATTCGGGGTTTACCGGACGGTAGCCAAGATTGAGAACATTGACTATATTCCGCTGGCAGAAAGCATGGATATCGGATCGGTCATCAACAAGAAGCTGATTGCAGCCAGTCATATTTATCAATTCTTATTGGATGCAGACGTTTCGAATGTCAAGTGTCTGACCTTTGCCAATGCCGACGTGGCCGAACTGGTTGCCCGACCAGACTCTAAGATTACCAAGAAGATCGTACGCGATCTGCGCTTGCCTCGCGATATGACTTTAGGAGGACTGATCCGAAATGGTAAACCGATGATGATCGATGGTGATACACAGATCCAAGCCTACGACCATGTAGTCGTTTTCTGCCTGGATACGGCCATGCGTAAACTGGAAGATTACTTTAACTGATCGAAAAACCTTCGCTTATGCTGAATGTACGTTTCATATTCAAAATGCTCGGGCTGATGTTCATCCTTGAGACCTTATTCATGCTGATGGCATTGGCTGTTGCATTCATCTACCAAGGAAACGATGTAGAACCTTTGGCCCTTTCAAGTGGTATTCTGTTCGGATTCGGAGTTCTCTTTTATCTGATCGGTATACGAGCCAACGAACATTCTGCCGGACGGCGGGAAGGTATGCTTATCGTCACGTTGACCTGGACACTGCTTTCCCTTTTCGGAATGCTGCCGTTCTACTTAGGCGGTTATGTCAACAGTATTGCCGACGCCTACTTTGAAACCATGTCCGGCTTCACAACAACGGGTTCTACCATCCTGACGGATATTGAAGCCTTACCGAAAGGTGTATTATTCTGGCGCAGTCTGACGCAATGGCAAGGCGGTATGGGAATGATTGTCTTTACCGTAGCCTTAATGCCTATCTTCGGAGGTGGAGCCAGTCAGATGTTCGATGCAGAGACTCCGGGAATCACCCACGAACGTTTCCGTCCACGAATCACCCAGGTTGCCAAACGGTTATGGGGTATTTACCTGTTCATTACGCTCTTATTAACGGGGTTACTATGGATCGGTCCGATGAACTTATACGATGCTGTAAACCATGCCATGACCTGTATGGCAACCGGAGGATATTCTACCAAGAATGCCAGTATTGCTTATTGGGATTCGGCTTACATTGAATACGTTATCTCCATCTTTATGTGTATCGGATCAACCAACATGACTTTGATTTACTTCTTCATGAACGGCAGATTCGGGAAATTATTGAAAGATGAAGAAACCCGCTGGTTCTATTCCATTGTAGCAATCTCTACCATGATCGTTATGGCCTGGGTTTATTTCAAAGGTATTATTACGGATCCGGAAGAGGCATTTCGGGAATCACTCTTCCAAGTGACAACCTTGATTTCAACCTGCGGATATGCTACCGTGGATTTCATACCTTGGGGACCGTTCTTCTGGATGATTGCCTTGATGTTAATGGTTGTCTGTGGTTGTGCCGGTTCTACCTGTGGTGGATTCAAGACAGGACGAGTGGTTATTCTGGCCAAAAATGTGGTGAATGCCTTTAAGAAACAAACTCACCCGCATGCGGTTCTTCCGGTTCGTGTAAATGGACATGTGGTCTCGACCGATATTGTCAATCGGGTACTTGCATTTGCTTTCATTTACATCACTTTGATTTTCGCCACGGCTTTCTTCCTGATGCTGGACGGAACAGGTTTTGAAGAAGCTGTGGGTACTGCTACTTCAGCAGTCAGCAATACCGGACCAGGTCTTGGTATTTACGGACCTGTCGGAAACTTCTCCAGTTACTCTGATTTAAGTAAATGGGTCTTGTCATTTGTTATGATGACTGGACGTCTCGAAATATTCACCGTACTGACTATTCTGTTACCTGGATTCTGGAAACAATAAGAGATCTGGAATCCGGAAAGAGGATGAGATCAGCTACAAAATAAACGAGAATCGACCATGAAATTCGAGGGTTTCGAAATCGATTCTCGTTTATTTTGGAACAGACAGGAAAACAACTGATTTTTTTTGACATAAGATATACGTTTTGAACGATTCTTCCGTTATACAATATACGATAGAATCAGAAACATAACCGTTGCTCGTCCTTATCTTTGCAAATATGATCAGCAAAACGGATCAACCGGATCAAGGGAATACGAGCGAAAGAATAAACAGGGAAATAAAGAATGATTGACTATATAAAAGGCGAAATCGCCGATCTGGCTCCAGCCCGCATGTTGATGGAATGTTATGGTATTGGTTACGAGATAAATATATCATTAACCACCTTTACGGCCTATCAAGGGAAAAAGGAAGGAAAAATCTATGTATATGAAGTAATCCGTGAAGATGCCCATCTGCTGTATGGCTTTGCTACGGTTCTTGAACGGGAATTATTCCTGTTACTTACGTCTGTTTCGGGTGTAGGTCCGAATACAGCACGTATGATCTTATCTTCCTTCCAGCCTACCGAACTGGTTCAAGTCATTGCCTCAAAAGATGAAACAGCCCTTACTTCTGTCAAAGGAATCGGGCTAAAAACCGCCCAACGCATTCTGGTAGATCTGAAGAACAAAGTAAAATCAATGGAGGCTTTGGCTCCGGCTCCTTCGCAAAATACAAAGATCATGGCTCACACCGAAGTAGCCGAGGAAGCCGTTGCTGCCCTAGTTATGTTAGGATTCCAGAAAGCAGCATCTCAGAAAGTGGTTACGTCAATTCTAAAAAATGAGCCGGCCTCGCCTGTTGAACAGGTTATCAAACTGGCACTTAAAATGCTTTAATGAAACGGAATAGCAAATATATTATATTGATTTGTTCGTTCATCCTGATAAGTAGCTTATGGGCATTGAACGCAGATTTCCTAGAATCGTCCCGATTCTTGCCGGAGTTTGAGCTGGAAGCTCCTGCCCCACAAGAACCGGATACGATACCTCCACGGTTTCCTGTTTCCAAAACAACAACAGAAGAATACGAAGATTTGCTGAAAAAGTCGCCTGCCGACCTGAAAGATCCGGAAAATATCAAGACGACCATCGAGTATGATATCAAAACGGGTGCTTATATTGTCCGAACCAAACTGGGCGATATGGAATTGGGTACTCCCATGACGTTAACACCCGAAGAGTATCAAGACTATAGCATGCAGCAATCTTTGCAATCATACTTCCGTGAGAAAAATGCTGAAGAGTTCGAGAAGGAAGTCAACAAGAAGTTTAATATCACCGACATGCAGTTCGATTTGGGACCAGCCGAACGCATCTTCGGTAAAGGAGGTGTACGGGTAAAGACGCAAGGTTCCGCCCAATTATCAATTGGATTGAAAACCAATAAGACAGACAACCCTTCACTCCCGATCCGTTCACGAAAGCAAACATCATTCAATTTCGACGAAGATGTACAGCTGAATGTTCAGGCATCCGTCGGTAGCAAGGTGAACTTCGGTATGAACTATAATACCGAAACCTCTTTTGACTTTGACTCCAAGCAGTTAAAACTGGCTTATACGGGAGAAGAAGACGAGATCATCAAGTCGATCGAAGCCGGGAACGTCAGCATGACGACCAGTAATTCGCTGATCAATGGTGGAGCAGCGTTGTTCGGTATGAAAGCAGATCTGCAATTTGGTAAGTTGCGTGTCAATGCCTTACTCGCCCAACAGGAATCTGAATCCAAGACTGTCAATTCCAAAGGTGGTGTACAAACCAAACCGTTTGAAATCACAATCGATAGCTATGATGAGAATCGTCACTTCTTCATTGCCCAATATTTCCGTGATCGGTATGATCAGGCATTGGAGAAATTACCACGTGTCAATTCTGCCGTTACCATCAATCGTGTGGAAGTCTGGATTACCAATAAGCAAGGGAATTACGACCAGGCTCGTAATATCGTAGCCTTCTCCGACTTGGGCGAGAATAAACACATTAGCAATCCTCAATTTTCTCCACAAGGAAGTTCCGAATTGCCTAACAACGAATCCAATAATTTATACCAGACCATCGTAAACAATTATCCGGATGCCCGCGAGATCAGTAAAGTAACCCAAACATTAAATGGAGTATTGGAAAGCGGACGGGATTACGAAAAGATAGAAAGTGCCCGGTTATTGAATGAGTCTGAATATACCATCAATAAACAACTCGGATACATTTCATTGAATACCCAATTGCAGCCGGATGATGTTCTGGCAATTGCCTACGAATATACCAGCGGCGGAAAAGTATATCAGGTGGGTGAATTTTCGAGTGACAATACGAACAATACAACGACCTGTCTGTATCTGAAACTGTTGAAAGGTTCCAATATGTCACCTAAAATGCCTTTCTGGGACTTGATGATGAAAAACGTTTATTCGCTGAATGCTTATTCCGTACAGAAAGAGAAATTCCAGTTAAACATCTTATATCAGAACGATACCGTAGGTACTGCCGTCAATTATATATCAGAAGGAGCTATCAAAGATCAGATCTTGCTGAAAATAATGAATCTGGACCGCTTGAACTCTCAGGAAGAAGCCTATTCGGATGGTTTCTTCGACTTTGTAGACGGTTATACCATCATGGCTGATAAAGGTAAGGTTATTTTCCCGGTAGTAGAACCTTTCGGTTCACACCTCCGCAAGAAAATAGGAAATGATGCTATTGCTGATAAATATGTCTTCCAGGAATTGTACGATTCTACGCTTACTTATGCCCGACAGATAGCTGAAAAGAATAAGTTTATCCTGCAGGGTGAATACAAAGCCTCATCAGGAGCAGAAATACAACTCGAAGCAACCAATGTGGCAAGAGGTTCGGTTAAAGTTACTGCCGGAGGAGCTGTGCTGACGGAAAATGTAGATTATACGGTCGATTATGCTTCAGGTATCGTCACTATCTTGAATGAGAATATTATATCAAGTGGAACTCCTGTCAGTGTAAGTCTTGAAAACCAATCCACTTACAACATGCAACGTAAGACGATGATGGGTGTTGACCTGAATTATCAGTTTACTCCTGATTTCAGTCTGGGAGCTACCTTGATGCATATGTCCGAAATGCCGTTGACAACCAAAACGGTGATGGGTGATGAATCCGTGAAGAATACATTATGGGGATTAAATGCCTCGTACAAAGGAGAAAGTCAATGGCTGACAAATATGCTGGACAAGCTGCCGTTGCTCACCTTAACGAAGCCCAGTCAGATTGCCTTTAATGCCGAATTTGCCCAGCTGATTGCCGGACATTACGAGAACGATTATACAGGCCAGTACTCTTATCTGGACGACTTCGAATCTACTCAAAGCACAATTGATTTGTTGAATCCTTATCCCTGGAACCTGGCAAGTACACCGTATGATGATGCGGCGACAGCTCTCTTCCCCGAAGCCAGCAGAATCAACGATGTGGAATACGGAAAGAACCGTGCTTTGATGGCCTGGTATTATGTAGATGGTATCTTTACCCGTAAGAATTCCCGTTCATTGCCGAGTCATATTACGAAAGATGACTTGTCTAATCACTATGTTCGTGCCGTCCAGACAACCGAATTATTCCCGAACCGGGATGTCAGCATTAATGAAGACAATCAGTTGTCTGTATTGAATGTCGCTTATTACCCCAACGAACGTGGTCCGTATAACTTGGATGCCCAAGGCGTCAACTCGGATGGTACCTTGACAAATCCCGAGAAACGCTGGGGTGGTATTATGAGAAAGATTGATCAGGTTGATTTCGAGACAGCGAATATCGAATATATCGAATTCTGGTTAATGGATCCTTTCATCTATAATGCCAATACAGCACAAGGAGGTGATTTGTATTTTAACTTAGGAGATATTTCCGAAGATATTCTGAAAGACGAAAAGAAGTTCTTCGAAAATGGTCTTCCTGTTGATGGAGATATGAGCCAGGTAGACACAACCGTATGGGGTAAAGTTCCCAAGCAACAAAGTACAGTGTATGCTTTCGATAATTCGGCCGGAGCCAGAAGCTTGCAGGACGTCGGATTAAACGGTCTGTCGTCTGAAGAAGAATTAAATTTCCCGACGTATCAGCAATTCTTATCCGAACTGACACCTCGGCTTTCTGCAGAAACATTGGAAAAGATGACAAGCGATCCGCTGTCTGTCTTGAACAACCCTTCTGGAGATAAATTTCATTATTTCCGTGGTTCAGACTATGACGCTCAACAATTGGATATCTTGAGCCGATACAAACGATATAACGGTACGGAAGGAAACTCGGAAGAATCAACGGAAGCATACAACACGGCTTCCCGAACTACTCCTGATGTTGAAGACTTGAACCAAGACAATACGTTAAATACAAATGAGAAGTATTTCGAGTACAAGATCTCGCTCCGTCCGAAAGACATGCAGGTCGGCTCAAACTATATTGTCAATATCCAATCTGTTACGGTACCTTTAGCGAATGGAACTTCCGAAAGTATCAACTGGTATCAGTTTAAGATTCCGGTTAAAAAGTATCAGCGTAAGGTTGGTTCGATCGAAGACTTTAAGACGATCCGCTTTATGCGTATGTATATGACCAACTTCAAGGAATCAACCATTCTCCGTTTCGGAGCTTTTGATCTGGTTCGAGGCGAATGGCGTACCTACGAAGGTGATCTTTCTAATTCAGATGTTCCTGTAGCCGATGGTACGTTAGAAGTATCTACGGTTAATATCGAAGAGAACAGTAAAAAGACTCCGGTCAATTATGTATTGCCGCCGGGCGTATCACGTATGCGCGACCCAAGCCAACCGCAGATCAGACAAGAGAATGAACAGTCTTTGTCATTAAAAGTTACCAACCTGGCTTCACAGGATGCTTTGGCTGTTTATAAGAGTACCAGTTACGATTTGCGTCAATACAAACGGATGCAGTTGTTCAGTCATGCCGAAGCATTCATCAACGATGCAACAGCATTAGCTGATGGTGAACTATCCGTCTTCTTGCGTTTGGGTTCAGACTATAAGAACAATTACTACGAATATGAAGTTCCGCTGAAACTGACTCCTGCAGGTACGTACAGCGATGGTTCGGAAACCGTATGGCCGTCTCAGAACTTATTGGACATTCAATTAGAGACACTGACGAACTTAAAACTGAACCGTAACCGGGCCAAACGGCAAGGACAAACAGGAGTAACTTATCAGACGGTTTATTCGGAATATGATCCGAACAATACCCGTAATAAAATCAGTATTGTGGGTAATCCTAGTCTGGCCGAAGTTAAAGTCATCATGATTGGTGTCCGTAATAATTCGCGCGAGACCAAGAGTGCCGAAGTTTGGGTAAATGAATTACGTCTGACCGACTTCAACGAAGAAGGCGGCTGGGCAGCTAATGCTTCCTTGAACGTTGGCTTATCCGACTTGGGTACAGTCAACTTTGCGGGTCGTATCGAGACGGCAGGTTTCGGTGCACTGGATCAGTCTGTCAACGAAAGAAGATTGGACGACTACTCTCAATATAGTGTTTCAACATCGCTTGAACTGGGTAAGTTCTTCCCTGAAAAAGCCAAGGTAAGCATTCCGTTCTATTATGCTTATTCGAAAGAAACAACGACTCCGAAGTATGATCCGTTAAATCAAGATATCAAGATGAAAGATGCTTTGGATAATGTAGAAACTCAGGCCGAGAAAGATTCTATCAAGAATTATTCTATTGACCGGACTACAATCAAGAGCGTATCATTCAATAATGTCAAAGTAGATATCCAAAGCAAGAATCCGATGCCGTATGATCCGGCCAACTTCTCGTTAAGCTATTCTTATAGCGAGAACAGTAAACAGAATCCGGAAACGGAATATGAACGGACCAAAGACTGGAACGGTAGCTTTGCTTATAACTATACCCCATACGCAAAGCCATTCCGTCCTTTCCAGAAAATGAAACAGAACAACGGATATACCAAATATCTCAAACAGTTCTCGTTGAATTATCTGCCTTCGAACATCAGTTTCCAGACAACGTTGATGCGTAATTATTATGAATTGCAGCTGCGCGATCTGACCAGTCAGCAATATACCGGAGGAAAGAATAATATTCCGGTTTCATTCAGTCAGGAGTTTTATTGGGACCGGGCTTTCAGCTTGCGCTGGGACTTTACCAACAACCTGTCGGTTAATTTCACATCAGGAACAAACGCCCGTATCGAGGAACCGTATGTACAAGTCAATAAGCAATTGAATCCGGACGGGTATAAAGTGTGGAAAGACTCGGTGATGCAAAGCATCAAAGATTTGGGTACGCCGCTGAAATACGACCAGCAGTTTACAGTAACCTGGAATCTTCCGTTGCAATATATTCCGGTTCTCGACTGGGTAAACAGTTCGGTTTCTTACGATGCTACCTATAACTGGGAACGAAGCGCGGAAATTGAAGGAGACGATCCGATTGGTAACGTTGTCAAAAACCAGCGTCAGATCAACGGACAAATGAACCTGAATCTGCAAAGCCTGTATAATAAGAACAAGTATCTGAAGAAGATCAACCAGAAGTTCAATACATCTTCACGCAACAACAACCAGAAGAAGAAAGTGAAGAAAGAGGTGAAACTGGAAAAAGACATCGTCTTGAACCCGGATAGTGGAACCATCGTACAGCACGGTATGTTTACCAAGAAACTACGTATTACAGCACGTGGAGCTGACGGTAAAGTATATGCCGTCAAATTCAAGCCGATCAACTATGCGCAGGTAATGATTCTCAACAAGGATACGGCACATTTGAAGCTGACTATCAAACCGGGTCCTTCGGGCAGTGAGGAGATGTGGAACAAATCCGTCGAATATGCGACTCGCTTTGCCATGATGTTGAGACGTATTAACATCCAATATACAACCAGCGATGGTATGATGCTTCCTGGCTTCTTGCCAGAAGTTGGTGATATGTTCGGACAATCACGTTCAAGCATCGGTATGGCTCCGGGACTCGGCTTTGCTTTCGGAGGTGTAAGTCATAGTTATATCGACTATGCCAACGACCGTGGCTGGCTGATCACCAATGATTCGACGAACATTACACCGGCGATGATCAGCAACGCACGTAATTTGAATATCAATGCAACTTTGGAACCAATTCCAGGATTGAAGATTGACTTGAATGCCAACCGGGTTGATACCCGAAATACAGAGGTTCAATTCATGTATGCCGGCATGCCTGAAACGTATAGCGGTAACTTCACGATGACAACCATTGCCATTGGCGGTTCGTTAGGCGGAGGCGGTAATGCAGATAATAATTATGCCTCCAAGAAGTTCGATAACTTCTTAGCCTATCGGGAAATCATTGCTTCCCGAATGGAAAATGCCTACGCACGGACTTCTTATCCGAACTCCGGATTCATTGAAGGAACGGCTTTGGCAAACCGCCCTTATAATCCGGATAATGGGAATGTCAGTCTTAATTCGGCAGATGTTTTGATTCCGGCATTCCTGGCAGCTTATACCGGAAAAGACCCGTCGAAGGTAGAACTCTCGGCTTTCCCGTCGATCCGTAGTCTGCTTCCGAACTGGAGAATCACCTACAATGGTCTGACAAAAATACCGTTCTTACAACGGTACTTCAAAGATGTTACCCTGAGTCATCAGTATAAAGCATCGTATAGTGTAGGTTCTTTCTCATCATTCCTGAACTGGGTGGATGCCGGACAAGATGGATTGGGTTATGTCCGTAGTGTATTGACAGGAAATCCGACACCGTCTTCGCCTTATGATATCTCGGCAGTCAGCATCACCGACGGTTTCAGTCCGTTGTTAGGTGTAGATGCCACGGCCCTGAATAATATCACCGGTAAAGTTGAATATCGTACAACCCGGAACTTAAACCTGAACATCTCATCGTATCAGCTGGTAGAATCCAACTCCAACGAGTTTGTCATCGGTTTGGGATACAAGTTTGTCGAGTTCAATAAAGTCTTGAAGATGAAGAAAACACAGAACTTCAGCAATGACTTGACAGTCAATTTGGACTTCTCATACCGGAAGACGCAGTCGCTGATTCGTAAGATTGAGGAACAATTCACGCAGGCAACGAGTGGAAACATCGCCAAGACCATCCAGTTCTCTGCCGATTATGGATTGAGCCGCGCTCTGACGCTGCGAGCTTTCTACGACCTGCAAATCAACAAGCCGCTGGTATCAAGCGAATCCTATCCGACTTCCAATTCCAATTACGGAATCAGTCTCCGGTTCTCGCTGGCACAATAAAAAAGAAAACCAACGAATATCAAAAATGATTCTCGTTGGTTTTCTTTTTGATTCTCGTTGATTTCATTTTCCAACAAACCGGAATATGTTAATGCCAGTCTGCAGAAAACAATGTTTCTATCCATTCAACAATACGATTACCTCTTTTTTCAATCTCGGCAAATGATTAATAACCATACTCCAAAGAATATCGACAGAAAGACTATCATATCCATGTATAATATAATTTCTTGCATCAACAATCTTACGAGAATTTGTGATGGGAATCGTTTTATCAACTTTTAGAATACGATTCATCGCTTCACCTATAATCTCAATATTTCTCTCTACTGCACGTCTAAGACAAAGATTACAAGAAAAGTCCTCGAATAATTTAGGTCCATTTCCAAAGAAACTTTCTATTTCCTCAATGGCTGTCAATATATCTTGTAAATATTTCTTCTCCAAATCATCCATAGATCAATGTTTTTGTCGCATCCACATTCTTTTTCAAATATGGATTTTGAATGGTTTGTTCTTCTAGTAAATCAACTTTTCTTCCTAGCAACTCTTCCAGTGAATATTTGAAATCAAAGTAATTATCAAAGTAATCTTTCACTTCCGACTTATTGAATGTAACCAACAAGTCCACATCACTTTCTTCATTAAAACGACTGGTAAGTATAGATCCAAACACAAACAATTTGCTTACATTGTACCTTTGGCATAAAGAAGCAATCTTCTGTATGTTATTCCCTATCAAATCCATAAACGTAAGTTACTTATGGTGTAAAGATACAGAAATCTATGAGAAATTAAAGATTTTGAGAAGATATTTCATTTTTGTCGTATCATGTAGGCCTCAGCGAGCTTTTTTCCGCAAGGAAAAAATACCGATGAGACTCAGCGAAAGCGTTGAAGCTCTGCAAAAACACCGATGAACCTCAGCGAGCTTTTTTCCGCAAAGAAAAAATACCGATGAGACTCAGCGAAAGCATTGAAGCTCTGCAAAAACACCAATGAGACTCAGCGAGCTTTTTTCCGCAAAGAAAAAATACCGATGAGACTCAGTGAGGTTTTTGAAGGAAAGCTTTTTTCAAAAAATACATTTTTTCTGTAACGTAATCTTAGGTGCCGTCGTCTTATGGGCAAATAAGATTAATAAACGGAAATCATGAAAACATTCTTTACAGCATTATTACTGTGTATAAGCTTGGGTTGTTTAGGACAAAACGTCCAACTGAAAGGAACGATCAAGAACGAGGATAAACAGGCCATTGAATTTGCCAACATCGTTTTGCAGACACGCGATTCGAATATGGTAACCGGAGCTTCATCCGATGCCAAAGGACATTTCGAATTAATGAATATCAGCGCCGGAACGTATCGGCTGGTCATTTCAAGCGTCGGTTATCAGACACAGGAAATCTGGCTGACCGACTTGAACCAGTCCCGTAACTTAGGTGAGATTTATCTGGCAGAAGAAGCCTTTGCTCTCGACAACGTCACGGTAACCGCTTCGGCACAACGGAGCGAAATAGACCGGAAGATTGTTTATCCTTCCGAACGCCAGCAAAAGGCCTCGGCCAACGGCGTTGATTTGTTGCAACAACTGATGCTCCCGCATCTTCAGGTTGATCCGGTAAACAATACCATTCAGATTCCGGGCGACGGCGAAGTACAGCTGCGCATCAATGGAGTGAAAGTGACAAACCAGGAAATCCGTGCCTTGCGTCCGGATGAAATCGTCCGGGTTGAATATCATGACAATCCCGGATTACGTTACGGGAATGCCGAAATCGTCATAGATTACATCGTCCGCCGACCGGAAACAGGCGGGAACTTCGGCGTTGACATCATGCAATCGCCGCATGTTGCTTGGGGAAATTACCAGGCCAGTATGAAGATCAACCATAAGAAGTCGGAATTCTCGGCCAATTACTGGGGCGGACCACGCGACTTCTACGGCGCTTATCGGGATAATCAGGAAGACTTCAATTTGGGAAACGGAACGGAACTGCATCGGTATGAAAAAGGAGTTCCTTCACACTGGAAGCTGATGCAACAATGGCTGAACGTAGCTTACAACCTGCAGGACAACAATAAGTATCAATTCAACGTATCCCTCAATTATTCCGGGAACAATGTACCTATCGAACGCTTCAAAGGGCAATTGATCAACCGGGCGGATGAAACAGACTATGTGGATATGCTCGACGAGACCAGCAGTCATTATCATCGTCCTTCGCTCGACATCTATTATCAGCGCAACCTGAAGAAAGACCAGGTCTTGATCTTCGATGTGGTAGGAACCTACAACAAAGAATTCTCCGATCGCCTTTATCAGGAAAGCCGGGAAAATGATATGCTGACCAATATCCGGAACAAGGTATATGGAAAGAAATATTCCATCATCGGCGAAGGAATCTACGAAAAGAAACTGGCCAACGGAAACCGCTGGGGAGCTGGTCTGCGTCATACGCATTCCTTCTCCAACAACGATTATATCAACGGACATACATACCGGACGGAAATGCAACAAGGTTCGACCTATCTGTATGGAGAATTCCGGGGAAAGGCGAAGAAGTTGGACTATATGTTGGGCATTGGCGGGACACGTTCGTTCTATCGTCAGGAAGGAAGTGTAGATTTATACCAATATTATACCTTCAATCCGCGACTGACACTGAAATATACCTTCAACGATCGGGCATATCTCCGCCTGCGTTCGTCCATCAGTAACGAAATGCCTTCGTTAGGAAACCTGAGTGCCATCGATCAGGTAATTGATTCCCTGCAAATCCAACGTGGTAACCCGAATCTGGAATCTTACTTATATTATCGGACAAGTTTGGATGGTGAATGGTCGAAAGGAATCTTCCACACCTACTTCAGTATGAGTTATAATTATAAGCCCAATGCTATTATGGACGAGAAGTATGTAGAAGAGAACAAGATTATCCAAACGTGGGACAATCAGAAGAACTGGCAAAGCCTTACACCGATGATACAGTTGCGTGTCGGTCCGGTAGCCAATATCCTTCAATTCTCTGTCAGTGGCGGATTGAATCATTACATCAGCAACGGCAATACCTATAAGCACCGGTATTCCAACTGGTGGATGGATGCCAGCCTATCTGCCAACTGGAAGAATTTCTCCTTCATGTATCAGATCATGACCAATCAGAACCGTCTTGTAGGAGAAACTGTTTCGGGAGATGAAAACGCACAAGTCCTGATGTTGAACTACAAATGGAAAGACTTACGTGTCGGAGCCGGCGTTATCAATCCATTTACCAACGATTACAAGACTATCAGCGAGAACTGGAACCAATATGCATCGAGCCGCAAGTCCAACCACCTGCAAGAAAGCGCCCACATGGCATTTATCACACTGAGTTATAATTTCTCTTTCGGCCGCCACTATAAGTCAGGCAGTAAGAAAGTAAGCAACCAGGATTCCGATTCAGGTATCATGCAGACGGGGAAATAAATTAGGAGGAAAGCACATCCCATAAAAAAGGCTGCCCCAACCGGTGTCGGGGCAGCCAAAACACTCACTAATGTTTTCTGTAAGCTGTGAGGGTTGATTAATTATTTATTACTTAAGATTTCCAACGTATCCGAAGCAATCATATACTCTTCATCCGTCGGAACCACCATTACGGTCACTTTACTGTCCGGTGTGCTGATAACCATTTCTTCACCACGCATACCATGGTTCTTTTCTACATCGATCTTCATGCCCATGTATTCCATATCCTGGCAAACAACACGGCGAGTTTCCCACTGGTTCTCACCTACTCCACCTGTCCAAACCAAGATATCGCAACCATTCATGGCAGCAGCATAAGCACCGATATATTTCTTGATACGATAATTATAGACATCCAGTGTCATGATGGCACGTTCGTCGCCTTTTGCTACAGCAGCTTCCAAATCACGCATATCCGAAGAACCACCTACCAAACCGGCAACACCGCTCTTCTTATTGATCAGGTTAGATAGACCGGCAGCATCCAATCCTTCTTTCTCCATAATGAAAGGAATAGCACCCGGGTCAACATCACCACAACGAGTACCCATCAACAAACCTTCGGTAGGAGTCAAACCCATAGATGTATCAATACATTTACCATTCATAATGGCAGCGATAGAACCACCATTACCTACGTGAGCTGTAATAATCTTCTGGTCTTCATATTTTACACCCAGGATTTCACAAGCACGTTTGGAAACATACCGATGACTTGTTCCGTGGAAACCATAACGACGGATACCATATTTCTGATACAACTCATAAGGCAAACCGTACATATAAGCCTTAGCTGGCATCGTCTGATGGAAAGCCGTATCGAATACACCCACCTGAGGAATACCCGGAATCAAAGCTTCCATAGCGGCAATACCTTTCAAGTTAGCCGGATTATGCAGCGGAGCCAAGTCAGAACATTCAACAACTTTATCCAATACTTCTTTTGTCAACAGAACGCTGGAAGCGAACTTCTCACCACCATGTACCACACGATGACCTACCGCATCAATTTCCTTATAATCTTTGATACAACCATACGTATCATCTGTCAATACACTCAGGATAAACTGAATACCAGCCTGATGTTCTGGAATATCCTTTTCCAGAATCACCTTCTTACCATCCTTATCTGTCAGTTTCAGGAAAGCGCCCGGCAAACCGATCTTTTCAATACCACCTTGGGCCATCACATCGCCCGAAGTCATATCAAACAACTTATATTTGATAGAACTACTACCGCAATTCAATACTAATATCTTCATACCTATTTGTGTTTATGTGGTTAATAATCACTTTGACGCCTTCAAGGCAATTGATTGGTTACAAGCAATTGCTACCATCTTATATACATCATCTACCGAGCATCCGCGAGACAAGTCGTTAACCGGAGCAGCCATACCTTGCAAGATTGGACCTACAGCTTCAGCACCACCCAAACGCTGTACTAACTTATAAGCAATATTACCTACTTCCAAAGTCGGGAATACCAATACATTTGCCTTACCAGCGATCTCACTACCCGGAGCTTTCTGAGCAGCTACCTTTTCAACCAAAGCAGCATCAGCCTGTAATTCTCCGTCAATCTTCAAATCAGGAGCCATTTCCTTAGCCAAACGAGTTGCTTCAACTACTTTATCAACCATTTCGTGAGATGCACTGCCTTTTGTTGAGAAACTCAACATAGCTACACGAGGTTCGATATCGGCAATATGACGAGCTGTCTGAGCAGTAGCAACTGCGATACTTGCCAATTCCTGAGCATTCGGATTCGGCATAACAGCACAATCAGCAAATACAAACAAGCCGTCTTCTCCATATTGAGGAGTCTTTGTAAACATCAAGAAAGCACCAGACACACAACTCATACCCGGAGCAGTCTTGATAATCTGCAATGCAGGGCGCAATACATTTCCAGTTGTATTCAATGCACCGGCAATTTCGCCATCAGCATCACCTGCCTTGATCATCAAACAAGCCAAGAACAAAGGATCTTCAACCAAGACTGCGGCTTTTTCCGGAGTCATTCCTTTTTTCTGGCGCAATTGGAACAATAAATCTGCATAAGCAGCCTTCTTTTCATGGTTCTTCGGATCTACGATCTTTGCCTCTTGAATATGAGTCAATCCGAATTCAGCAGCCAATTTATTAATTTCAGAAGGATCGCCAATCAAAATAATGTCAGCAACTTCGTCGGCCAATAAACGGTCGGCAGCCTTTAATGTTCTTTCTTCAGTTCCTTCAGGAAGAACGATGCGCTGCTTGTTTGCTTTAGCACGCGCAATAATTCCTTGCATTAAGTCCATCGTAGATGATTTTATAGTTATTTAATAATTGTCTTTCTCTCGATTCACAAAAGTAGGCAAAATGCCATATAGAGTTAGCAAAATCAACTAATATTTTTAAGATGGTCCGACCGCTTTCAAATCTTTTAACAGTAATTTGTCACTTGCCGCTCTCCACATAAGATTTGTTGCAATTCTTCACCTGAAATATTCACGCTTAGATTCCCGTTATGAGCCACGGAAATCTTTCCTCTTTCTTCTGATACGATAATTACCAAAGCATCTGTCTCAAACGACATACCCAAACCCGAACGATGCCGCAAGCCCATTTCTTTAGGTAAATTAGCCGTTTGTGCTACCGGCAAAATACAACCTGCCGCACGAATACGATTCTTGGCGATGATCATGGCTCCATCGTGTAATGGACTATTCTTAAAGAAGATGTTTTCTATCAGGCGAGCATTGACATCGGCATTAAACATTTCTCCGGTATGTTCATAAACCGTCAAATCAACATCTTGCTCGATACAGATTAACGCACCTGTCTTTTTCTTGGCCATATTCATACAAGCTAATACAACCGGAGCCACAAAGCTGGGATCATTTTCCCCATTCTCCCGATGTTTACCGAAGAGTTTACTCAAGAATTTCCAGCCTTTATGTGAACCCAAAGCCAACAGGAAACGACGGATCTCATCTTGGAACAGGATAATCAAGACAATGACACCCACACTAATCACTTTATCCAAGATTGCTCCCAGTAAACGCATCTCTAAAATCTGAGATACCAGAATCCATACAATGACAAACGATACAACACCACTGAAGATAGCCAACGTGCCAGAACTCTTCATGATCTTATACGTCTGATACAAAAAGACGGCTACCAGCAAGACGTCAATCAGATCTTTTATACCAAAGTGCATCCACATATAAAACTTTCTTTTGTATTACCCTTTCAATTGTTGAACAATCCGAATTGCTTCTTTTGCAGCACGAACATCGTGTACTCGCAGAATATCTGCACCTTGTAATAAAGCATAGGTATGTAAAACCGTAGTTCCATTTAAGCTTTCTTCAGGTGTCGTTTCCAGTAATTTATAGATCATACTCTTTCTGGAAACACCTACCAATAATGGCAGACCAAATATCTGGAAATCACCTAAATGCCGCATCAGTTCATAATTCTGAGTCAACGTCTTGCTAAAACCAAATCCCGGATCCAGAATAACATCGTTCACTCCTAAACGGAACAGACGCTCCAGCTTTTGGGAAAAGTATTTAAGTAAGTCAGCTGTCACATCTTCATAATCGGTTTGTTGCTGCATGGTTTGCGGAGTACCACGCATATGCATCATTATATAAGGTACGCGTAACTGAGCAACAGTATCAAACATCCGTTCATCCAATTCGCCTCCCGAAATATCATTGATCATGGTCACACCATACTTTTCCACACACTGCCTGGCAACAGACGAGCGAAAAGTATCTACCGAAACAACAACATCCGGATAATGTTGCAGAAGTGGCTGCAAAGCCATTTCCAGTCGCTGCATTTCTTCTGTTTCCGATACTTCTGCCGCATCGGGACGAGAAGAATAACCACCGACATCAATTATTGAAGCACCTTCTCGCAATATCGTTTCGATCCGATCAATAATAGCCGCTTCCGTTTGTTTCCGACTTCCGGCGTAAAAAGAATCGGGTGTAACATTCAAAATGCCCATCACCTGTGGTTCATCTAACGAAAGAAGCTGTCCTTTGATGTTTATTGTTTTGCTATTCATCATCTTTCTATTTTATGATGGCAAAGATACAATATTATTCTTCTTTTATTCTTACTTTTGCCCCAACTTTAAATGAGGTTATTCTATGAATACAACGGAGCTATACGAACTATTCGTACATCATCGTAAAATATCCACGGACAGCCGAAATTGTCCGTTCGGTTCTTTATTTTTCGCATTGAAAGGAGAAAATTTCGATGGCAATCAATTTGCCGCTAAAGCATTGGATGCCGGTGCTGCATATGCAATCATTGATAACCCGGAATACCAAATAAACGAACGAACCATTCTTGTGGACAATGTATTAAAGACATTGCAACAACTGGCTCATCGCCATCGTAAAATGTTAGGTATTCCCATTATCGGTATTACCGGAACAAATGGAAAGACAACAACCAAAGAATTGATAGCGGCTGTGCTTTCAACCAAATACAACACTTTATATACGGAAGGAAACCTGAATAATCAAATCGGTGTTCCACTTACATTGCTTCGGTTGGACAATGATCACGAAATGGCTGTCATCGAAATGGGAGCCAATCATCCTGGGGATATTAAAGAATTGGTTGAAATTGTAGCACCCAACTATGGAATCATAACCAATATTGGTTGTGCACATCTGGAAGGATTTGGTTCTTTGGAAGGTGTTATCCAAACCAAGGGTGAATTATATGACTATTTACGACATACTAAAGGCAAAATATTCATCCAACATGAGAATAAGATACTACAGCAGATAGCCAAAGGATTGGAACAAATTTCATACGGACAAGAAGAAGGAGACTTTACAGTGGGACATGTAGTCAGTTGTAATCCGTTCCTGACTTTTGACTGGAAACAACAGGGGAAAGTTCATGTTGTTGATACGCATCTTATCGGAGCTTACAACCTGGACAATATCTTGGCAGCTATCGCAGTGGGACGATATTTCAAGATTCCTGCCGAACGTATCAGTCGGGCCATCGCTACCTACGAACCAACCAACAACCGTTCGCAGTGGAAAGAGACGGAAAAGAATCACCTCATCATAGATGCCTATAATGCCAATCCGAGCAGTATGAAACTGGCTCTGGAGAATTTTGCCCAAATGGATGTAACACCCAAGGCGGTTATACTCGGCGATATGCGCGAACTCGGGCCAACAAGTGATGAATTACATCAGGAAGTAGTTCATCAGCTCCAAGGAAGCGGATTTGATCAGGTTCTTTTATGTGGTGAACATTTCAGCCGTACAGGAGATGGTTTCCAGACTTTCCCAACAACAGCAGCTTTGAAAGATTACCTACAAGCGCATCCGCTCAGCGGTTTTCATATTTTGTTGAAAGGATCGCACAGCATGGCTTTGGAAACACTCATAGATCTTTTATAATAAGAGCTACTTTCTCGGAAAGTAGAACATAAACTTTATATTACAACACTATTATTAATACGAATGGCACTCATCTGTTTAGCTGACTTTTGTCAGGCTTATGAGAGCGTGAACTTAACTACGAGGCAGCCTCAAATCCAAAGGCTGCCTCTTCTTTTTGTTGTCACACTCCGATTCTGTCTTCTTGCATAAAGGCTTCTTGATAAAGATTTCCCGGAAGAAACAGAAATTATTACCGGATAAAGCACGGAACTCTTTCAGACAATCGCTGCATATTGTATCTTTGCAGACCAAATGATTATTGATAAAACAATGAAGAACGAATTTCTCCAGACTGAAGAAGCGATTGTTGCTATGTTGAAGACCGTATACGATCCGGAAATCCCGGTAAATGTATATGATCTGGGACTTATCTATAAAGTGGAAGTGGACGAGCAAAAGAATGTACGCATTGATATGACACTGACGGCACCTAATTGCCCGGCAGCTGATTTTCTTATTGAAGATATCCGCATGAAAGTAGCTTCGATTGACGATGTCAAAAATGTAGATGTCAATCTGGTATTCGAACCGGAATGGGATAAAGACATGATGTCTGAAGAAGCAAAACTTGAATTGGGCTTCTTGTAATGGAAACATCCCGTACCAAAATATACTTTGCTTCCGACGCTCATTTAGGAGCTCGTTTTCATGCTGATCCAAGAGCCGTCGAGAAGAAGCTGGTCCGCTGGCTTGACAGTATCAAGGCAGATGCACAGGCTGTTTGGTTTTTAGGCGACATGTTTGACTATTGGTATGAATACAAATATGTCGTTCCTAAAGGTTTTACCCGATTCTTAGGAAAACTGGCAGAATTGTCTGACAGCGGAGTTGAAATTCATATTTTTATCGGGAACCACGATATATGGATGTTCGACTATCTGCCGCAAGAGATTGGAGCTATTATTCATCGGGAACCACTTACCGTTGACTTGCTGGGCAAACGCTTTTTCCTGGCCCACGGTGATGAAGTCGATTATCGCAGTCGTGCGTTCCGTGTAATCCGTCAAATCTTCCGAAATCGTTTCTGTCAGATTCTATACAGTGCCATCCATCCGCGCTGGACATTCGGTTTCGCTTTGGGATGGTCGCTTAGCAGTCGTAAAAAAGGGTTGAAGAAAGAAGAGGAAGTAACCTATCAAGGAGAGAGTTCGGAGTATCTGGTATTATTTGCCAAACAATATTTACAGTCACATCCTGACATCAATTTCTTTATTTTCGGACATCGCCACATCATGTTGGATCTGATGTTATCACGTACCAGCCGCCTGTTGATAGCCGGTGACTGGATGCAACATTTTTCTTATATCGTCTGGGACGGAGAAAGCCTCTTTTTGGACCAGTTCGAAGCTGAATAATATTTCATTAATTTCCTATAAGTATGAACGTAAAAGCGAAAGGTTATATCTTAGGAGCCATAGCTGCGGCTTCTTATGGCATGAATCCACTATTTGCATTGCCGCTTTATAAAGAAGGAATGGACCCGGATTCTGTTCTTTTCTTCCGTTATTTATTCGCTATTCCCATCATGGCACTGATGATTAAGTCCAGAAGAAGAAGTTTCCGCTTGCAGCGAAAAGAAATTCTTCCGTTGATTATCATGGGAATCATGGTTGCTCTTTCTTCCCTGACTTTATTCCTCAGCTATAATTACATGGAAGCCGGTATCGCCTCAACCCTACTCTTCGTTTACCCGATCATGGTTGCCCTGATCATGAGCTGTGTATTCAAAGAAGAGATCAAGCCGCTCACTATTTTTTGCATCTTTATGGCTTTATCGGGTATCGGTCTTTTATACCAAGGAGACAACGGGCAACCTATTAGTCTGCAAGGCGTCTTGCTGGTGATGGCTTCTGCCCTTTCGTATGCCATTTATATTGTTGGTGTCAACCGTTCTACACTCAAAGAAATACCGACGGTGAAACTTACATTCTACGTTTTACTTTTCGGAGTTTCCTTATTTATTTATCGCGTTGGTTTTGGGCAATCGCTCATCGTTCCGGATAAATGGTATCTATGGGGCAATCTGATTGCACTGGCCGCTTTGCCCACTGCCCTTTCTTTTCTCTGTACAACACAGGCTATCCAATACATCGGTTCTACACCGACAGCTATCTTAGGTGCATTAGAACCATTAACAGCATTGTTTTTCGGAGTTTTGCTCTTCGGGGAAACATTAACCGTTCAATTGAGTTGTGGTATTATATTGATCCTGGTAGCTGTCACATTAATTATCGCCGGGAATAACATTTCACCCCATTTGATCCGTTTCCGAAAGTTATTCCCCAAACTGCCTCTGCGGAAGAACAAAGCGTCTATTCAGTGAAGTCGCCCTTCATCAGCATAACTATAATATCGGTTTTCGGCAAGGATAAGATGATCAACCACTTGTATATCCAGCAACTTTGCTGCTTGCTGGATTCGACGAGTGAGCTGATCGTCGGCCGAACTGGGACGTAATGTTCCGGAAGGATGATTATGGCAAAGTACCATACCGGAAGCTAACAGATTCAAAGCGCCTTTCAATAGAATCTTTATATCGGCAACAGTCTCCGAAACGCCACCCTGACTTAACTTCACCTTGTCTATGACACGATTGGAACGGTTTAAATAAGCAACCCAAAACTCTTCATGGGATAAATCGGCCAGTAAAGGAAAGAATAAATCATAAACATCCCGACTACAAGTAATCTGTAAACGAACAGCAGGTTCGGCTTCCCGACGTCGGCGTCCTAATTCCAGAGCCGCAAGAATAGTCACACCTTTGGCCACACCAATTCCCTTGAATCCTGTAGTCAAATCGCTTAACGACAATTTGCCCAAAGCATATAAATTATTATTTACCGTATTCAAGATACGTTGGGAAAGCTGGATTGCCGATTCGTCGTTGTTTCCAGAACCAATCAGGATGGCTAATAATTCGGCATTGCTTAAAGAGGTAATTCCCCGGAGAAGGACTTTTTCACGCGGACGATCATCTTCCGCCCAATCTTTGATAGTTAACTTTTTCATAGCTAAAAGGTTTGAACTTTCTGATAAAAAAGAAACGTCACAACCGGGTTTTATCCTATCGGTTTGTGACGTTCCCTGGCTTTTTATGAATTAACGAACACGACCTACGTATGAACCGTCTTGCGTATTCACTTCAATTACTTCACCTTCGTTGATAAACAACGGAACACGTACTTCAGCACCTGTTTCAACAGTAGCCGGTTTCAATGTGTTTGTTGCAGTATCACCTTTAACACCCGGTTCAGTATAAGTAACTGTCAACTGAACTTTAACAGGCATATCAGCATACAATACTGTTTCTGTAGAAGCATCTGATACAACATCTACAATTTCTCCTTCTTTCATGAAGTCAACACCATTGATCAGTTCCTTGTCGATGATGACATCTTCGAAAGTTTCCTGATTCATGAAATGATAATGTTCACCTTCACGATAAGTATATTGATAAGGACGACGTTCTACACGTACATCTTCCAGTTTTTCACCGATGTTAAAGCGACGTTCGATAACATAACCTTTTACTACATCTTTCAATGTGGTACGCATGATTGTATTACCTTTTCCCGGCTTTACATGCAAGAAATCTATACAGAAATAAAGTTTACCGTCAAGGCGGATACAAGTACCTTTCTTAATGTCTTGTGAGTTAATCATATTTGTTTTCTTTATGTTATAATTATTTGCTACATGAATAGATGCTGCAAAATTACGACTTTCCGCTAAATCTGCAAAAATCCGAATTGCTTTCTCTCTTATTTTTCATAACTTTCGGGCGCAAATAGCATATTTTCACTCCAAAAAGAATCGTTTATGGCAACAATTGATCTATTCGACACCGGTTATTTCTATGCCGACGGCGGTGCCATGTTCGGAGCTATTCCCAAAACGGCCTGGTTTCGGAAATATCCTTCAGACGAAAGCAACGCATGCATTCTGGCGATGCGCAGCCTGCTGATTACAACCGAAGACCATCGGCGTATCCTGGTTGATACCGGAGCTGGTTTTAAGCATCTTCAGCGACTAAGTTATTACCGTTTCTTCGGATTACATAACCTAACAGATGAACTTTCTGTCCGGAACTTACAACCAGAAGACATTACCGACGTTGTTTTAACGCACTTGCATTTCGATCATTGCGGCTTTTGTACCCAAGAAGAAGGAGGAAAGATGAAAATGACCTTCCCGAATGCCAGATATTGGGTCAGCGAACGCCAATGGCATAATCTGCAGCATCCCAATGCGCTGGAAAAAGAATCTTATTTCAAAGAAGACATGCAGGCCGTTGAAGAAGCTGGAAAATTACAGTTGCTTTTTGAAGATCTGGTACTTACGCCGGATGTGACTTTGCGGCTCTTCGACGGACATACAGCAGGACAAATCGTGCCTTATATCCGAACAGCCAACGAAACAGTCGTTTTTGCCGGAGATGTCATCCCGCTTTTTGCCAGCATCTCGCCGGAATGGATTTCGGCCTACGATATCGCTCCATTGACTTCATACGAAGAAAAATGCAGATTGCTGGAACAAGCTGTTCAGGAACAACAACGGATCGTTTTCTGCCACGACGCCTATACGCAGGCCGCCTGTATCAAAAAGACAGAAAGCGGACTGTATCTGCCAATCCGGGAAAGCATACAAAAAGCCGTTATCCAAGTCTCAAAAGACTGACATTTTGACAAAAGTTTCTTCTTCCGGACGAGAAAAAAAGAAAGATTCCGTCCATTTTTCGCCTTATTTTGGTTTGTTTTTAGAAAATTCAGACCAGAATAAGGCAAAAAAGCCTTGATTCTACCCATTTTTATGCTTGGATTTGAAGCAAAATCCTACGACTTTTCATCAAAAACCTAGTAGGAAACGAACGAAAAGCCGGCGTGTTTCACAAAAAACACGCCGGGAAATTCCCCAAAGGCTCTATTTTTGCAGAAAATGAGCTTAAAAGAACTATTTTCTCTTCATTTTTTGATCCAAAGAAGCTCCGCTTTCCAACTGTCTTTTTGCTATATAATTTCACCAGCGACTAACAACCCTTAGCTTTTCCTGCCAGCCTTGTTTTGTTCCCCAAACATATGATTCCATTTCACCCATTTCTACTATCAAACTGAAAAACCTCAACTCGCCATACAGGCGATAAAAGTCAACACTCCCGAACCACGGTCCGAATACGCTCAAAATAAAGGGGATTTATCCGACAGATTGGCAGAGACTTCTCGTACTTAATTCCTTTTCCGATTACGGGGATGATGTTCTAAGATCTCTTTCCGCAGCGACTCCCGGTCGATGTGCGTATAAATCTCGGTTGTGGTTATACTTTCATGCCCCAACATTTCTTGGATAGCACGTAGATTAGCGCCACCTTCCAAGAGATGAGTGGCAAAAGAATGGCGGAAAGTATGCGGACTAACCGTCTTATGTATTCCGGCCAGTTCTGCATGCTGCTTGATAATATAGAAAACCATCACGCGAGTCAACGGCGCCCCCCGACGGTTTAGGAACAGAATATCTTCTGCCCCCTTTTTAACCACCATCATACCGCGATAATACAAATAATTCTTGATTTCCCGTAAAGCCGTTTGCGAGATCGGTACCAGACGTTGTTTGGAACCCTTTCCTTCTACCCGGATAAAACCTTCTTCCGGATATACGTCCGAGATACGTAACCCTACCAATTCAGAGACACGCAGTCCGCAACTGTAAAGCACTTCCAGCATAGCCCGGTTCCGTTGACCTTCAGGCGTAGAAAGGTCAATAGAATCCAGCATCCGGTCGATTTCCTGTACCGAAAGAACTTCCGGTAATTTCATCCCAATCTTAGGAAGTTCCAGCAATTCCGTCGGATCTGATTCGATATAGCCATCCAACAACAAATACTTATAAAACGACTTGATTCCCGAAATAATACGAGCCTGCGAACGCGCATGAATACCCACATCGTGTAATTGAGCCACAAACTGCTGCAAATCATCATAAGTAATTTTCCGGATATCCTTTCCTTCCGACTCCACAAAACGGACCAACTTATCTAAATCTGCCAGATAAGCCTCTATCGTATTTGCAGAAAGCGCCTTTTCCAAGCGCAAATAGGTTTTATATCGCTGATATATGTTTTCTTTTCCATCCATTCTTCCTTATCCTCCCAACAGGAATCATGAAACAAAAATACGGAAAAGCCACCATCTATAATGACAAACAAATGTAATAAAATAGCAATAATGTTTTAATCCGGTTAACCGTCCTTTGCAACGTCAAACAAAAAGATTTTTAAACTAAATTTTCAAAAATGGATCTTTCAAGTAAAATGGTTCGATTAACCGGACTACTTTGTGTTGCAAGTACTTTACAAGGCATTCCGTCCTTGTATGCTTCTGTTCCCAACATGATCCCAAGTATCACTCAGCAAAGTGACACTTACATGCTAACAGGTACAGTAATTGATGAAGCAGGTATTCCTGTCATTGGTGCCAACATCGTTGAAAAAGGAACAACAAATGGAACTGTTACAGACCTCGATGGTAACTTCTCTATCCAAATCCGTAAAAATTCTACACTCACCGTCTCTTATATCGGATACTCCGATCAAGAAATAGCAGTCAATGCTGCCCAAACATTACGTATTGTACTAAAAGAAGACTCCCAGGCATTAGACGAGTTGGTTGTCGTAGGTTATGGTACACAGAAGAAAGTCAATTTAACTGGTGCAGTAGAACAAGTTACAAGTGAAGTATTCGATAATCGCTCTGTACCCAACGTTACCCAAGCTTTACAAGGTTCTATTCCTAACTTAAACATACAAATTACTGATGGTAAACCGACACGTACTGCTAGTTATAACGTACGTGGAACTACTTCCATCGGACAAGGAGGAGATGCCTTGGTTTTAATTGACGGAGTCGAAGGCGATCCCTCAACACTAAACCCCAATGATATTGCCAGTGTTTCAGTACTGAAAGATGCGGCTTCTGCAGCTATTTATGGTGCACGTGGTACATTTGGTGTAGTATTAATTACCACTAAAGAACCGAACAAAGATAAAACATCCATCACCTATTCAGGCAACTTCTCTTTACAACAGCCTACAACAGTTCCGGATTTCGTAACAGATGGTTATGAATACGCCAGTCATTTCTACGAGGCCTATCATGCATGGAACAATTATTCAGCAGATCCCAAAAACATCAATAAGACACAGGAATTCTCATTGTCCTGGCTTGAGAATTTCCGTCAACGAAAAGAGCAAGGTATTACCCAAGAATGGGAAATTGACCCGAACGGTAAATATGTTTATTATGGTAATGAAGATTACTATGACGCTTTATACAAGAAAAACACATTTGCCCAAGATCATAATTTGTCAGTCAGTGGAAACAATGGGAAATTGAATTACTATGTTTCAGGCCGTTTTTACGGATACGATGGTTTGTTCAAGTACAACACCGATGAATATAAAACAATGAACCTGCGTGCAAAAGGTTCTGTTCAAGTATTCGACTGGTTAAAGATCGAAAATAATATGGAATTCTCTAATATGGATTACCATAACCCTATTAATGTAGGTGAAGGAGGTTCAATTTGGCGTAATATAGCTGATGAAGGACATCCCAGTTCTCCAATCTTTAATCCGGACGGTTCATTAACATTCTCAGCCGCCTATACTGTTGGAGACTTTATCTACGGCAAGAATGGATTAGATACAAATAATCGTGTTCTGAGAAATACAACAGGCTTTACAGCCTCTTTCCTGGAAAATAAATTACATGTCCGTGGAGACTTCACCTTCCGTAATACAGATTACGGACAAACACAGCGTCGTGTACCAGTTCCCTATAGCACATACGAAGGTGAAACCCGCGAATTAAGTACGCAATATAATGATATACAAGAATACAAGACACGTACCAATTATATTGCAACTAACATCTATGCCGATTATGAAAATACATTCAACGAAGCTCATTACTTCAAAGGCATGGTTGGTTATAATTATGAACAGTCAACATACGATGGACTGAAAGTTCTGAGAAACGGCTTATTGCTAGAAGACTCTGAAAATATAAACATGGCATTAGGTGATGCTATTACCACATCGGGTGAATATAACAGATGGCGTATTGCCGGTGGTTTCTTCCGTTTAAACTATGCATTCAAAGATCGTTATTTGGTTGAAGTTAACGGCCGTTATGATGGTTCTTCCAAATTTCCGACAGATCAACAATGGGCATTCTTCCCATCTATTTCAGGAGGTTGGCGTATATCAGAAGAAGAATTTTGGAATGTCAAGCCAGAGGTTCTTTCTGATGTCAAGATCCGTGCTTCCTATGGTTCTTTAGGAAATGGTAATGTTGATCCGTATAGCTACCTTGAATTACTCAGTATCAACACCTCTGGACGTGTATTAAATGGATTAAAGAACAAATATACCAGTGCTCCTGGAGTTATGCCAGATGGTTTGACTTGGGAAACAGCAACAACAACCGACATCGGAGCCGATTTCGGTTCTCTGAACGGAAGACTTCGCTTTTCAGGAGACTATTACATCCGTAAGACAACCGATATGTACACTGTAGGAGAGACCCTGCCTGATGTATTCGGAGCTAGTTCTCCTAAAGGAAACTACGCAGATATGACAACACGAGGCTGGGAAATCACATTAACTTGGAGAGATCAATTCCAGTTAGCCAGCAAACCATTCAATTATGAAATTCGAGGGACCTTATCCGATTATATCTCTACCATTGACCGTTATAATAATAAAGACGGAAAACTCTCCGACTATTATGCAGGGCAGCGAGTAGGTGAAATCTGGGGATACGTAACCGAAGGCTTGTTCCAAAGCCAAGAAGAAATTGACAATCATGCTGACCAAACCTTGATCCAATCATCTTCTCAACACGTTACTTATCCAGGAGATGTTAAGATCAAGGACTTAAATGGAGATGGAGTCATTGATTATGGAAATAATACCTTAAGCGATCATGGCGACAAAACCGTTATAGGTAACAGTTTACCTCGTTTTTCTTACAGTTTGAATTTAAGTGGTGACTGGAATAACTTCTTCGTTTCTGCCTTCTTCCAAGGTGTAGGAAAACAAGATTGGTATCCAAGTAGTGAATGTATTTTCTGGGGACAATACAACCGTCCATACAACAATTTACCAGAATGGCATTTAGGTAACTATTGGACGGAGGACAATACCGACGCTTATTTACCTCGTTATGCAGGTTATAATTCCTCTTTAAAATCAACAACACAGACTCGTTATTTACAAAATGTTGCTTATATCCGACTCAAGAATTTACAGTTTGGTTACACGTTACCTCAAGAGATCGTTTCTAAAGCTAAAATGCAGAATGCACGTATTTACATTTCTGCTGAAAATCTATGGTGCTGGTCTCCTCTATATAAACATACACGAGATTTAGACGTAACCAACATTTACGGTTCTGACCCGGATTTGACAGATGGAGGAAGTGGTGATGGACAAAGTTATCCACAAATGAAAAGTATTAGTTTAGGTGTTTCTGTAACTTTTTAATTGAATAGACAAAGATGAAAAATATTATAGTTCCTTTTGTTTCCGCCTGTTTATTTCTTTCTGCTTGTTCCATGGACGAAATACCACAGGCATCTGTCGATAAAGAAACGGTATTCAGCAATGAGAAAGGTCTCGAGACCTATTCCTATTCTTTCTATAATATGTTACCTTCTGTAACTGACGGATATAGCCAAGATGCCATGTGTGATTACGGTGCCGTAACTAATTATGATGACTTTATCCGTGCCGGAGCTTATTCACCTGAAGTTAGTTCGGGTTGGAGTTGGACAGATCTTCGTAATATCAATTATTTTATTGAGAACTGTACTAATGATGCGGTAGATGAATCCATTCGGAACAATTACATAGGTTTAGCCCGTTTCTTCCGAGCCTATTTTTATTACGAAAAAGTCGTTCGTTTCGGAGATGTTCCATGGATTGACCGTACATTAACGGTTGATGACGAATTACTTTACGCACCTCGTGATTCACGTACTGTTGTCATGGATCATGTTTTAGAAGACTTGAACTTTGCTTGTGAGCATATTACCCGAACCAGTGATGAAACCGGTTCGCTTGTAACAAAATGGGTGGCCTACGCTCTCAAATCTCGTATTTGCCTATTTGAAGGAACGTTCCGTAAATATCATACAGAATTAGGATTAACTGATACGGCTGATAAATGGTTACAAGAAGCAGCCAATGCCTCTGAAACTGTAATGCAGGAAAGTGGACTCTCCATTTATACTGGAGCAGGAGAAGATGCTTCTTTCCGTTCTTTATTCATAAGTAATTCACCTATCACTTCTGAAGTGATGTTGGCAAGCGTCGCTGATGAAGGTTTAGGAGTCTTAGGTTCTGCAAACTGGTGGTGGACATCCGGAACATACGGACCTCGTTTCAGCATGATCCGTTCATTTATCAATTTGTTCTTAATGACTGATGGAACTCCGTTCACGGACAAATCAAACCATGAAAAAATCGAGTTCTATGATGAATGCCAGAACCGAGATAAACGTTTGGCCCAAACAATCCGTACGCCGGGTTATATGCGAGATGGCAAACCTGCGGCTCCCAATTTCAATGGATATTCCTATACCGGCTATCAACCAATCAAGTATACGCTAGATGATTCATACTATGATGCAGGAGCATTGAATACCAATGCGATCCCTCTATTCCGTTATGCAGAAGTATTACTGAATTATGCTGAGGCCAAAGCTGAAATGGGGACATTGACCGATGCGGACTGGGCTAATACAATTGGTGTATTACGTTCTCGTGCAGGAATTACAGGCGGATTAACAGTAAAACCAACAAAAGTAGATAAATACATTCAAGAGACCTATTTCCCCAGTATATCAGATCCAACCATTTTGGAAGTACGTCGTGAACGTTCCATTGAGCTGGCATTAGAAGGTTTCCGCTTTACCGATTTATTACGCTGGAAACGTGGAGATTTAATGACAATGAGATGGACAGGAATCTATGTTCCCAAGTTGAATGAACAAATAGACTTGGATCATGATGGAACAACAGATGTTATTTTCTATAAAGGAGACACGCCAACTGGATTACCAGCTTCTTGTACTCCTATTGCTGTGGATGGAGGCGACGTTACCCGTCAAAGTCTGACAGGGAATAATTCTGGTAATTTGACTTGGTATGACAATGATCCTTCCCGAGTATGGTATGAAGACGGACGTCAGTATTATTATCCAATACCCAAATCTGCAATCAACTTAAATGAGAATCTGAAACAAAATCCCGGTTGGGAATAAATCAAATAAACAAGTATGAAAAGAATCGTTCTATATTTATGCACTGCGCTGGTATGGTTTGTAACCTTGCCAGTCGTAGTGGCCCAACAAGCAAAAAAATCATCCTGCACAGTAAATGTTGCAACCTTCAACTTACGAATGGATACACCTAAAGATGGAGTTAATGCCTGGCCTAATCGTAAAGAAATGGTTAAAGGATTAATCCGCTTCCATGACTTCGATATTTTCGGCACACAAGAAGGTTTCAAACATCAGTTAGATAACATTTTGGAATTAGGGAATTACGCTTACATAGGAGTTGGGCGCGATGACGGAAAAGAAGCAGGAGAACACTCTGCCATCTTTTACAAAACAGACCGCTTTGAAGTATTGGATAAAGGAAACTTCTGGTTCTCTGAAACGCCAGATATTCCAGGAAAAGGCTGGGATGCTATTTGCTGTAACCGTATCTGTTCTTGGGGAAAATTCAGAGATAAGGTAAGTGGAAAAATCTTTTTCTTCTTTAATTCACATTATGATCATCAAGGGAAAGTAGCACGTCGGGAATCTTCTCATTTGTTATTAAAAAAGATCCGTGAAATTGCTGGAGAAGAATCAATTATTTTCGCTACAGGAGATTTTAATGCAGTACCAACAGATGAGCCCATCACAACTTTAGCAGCCGATGGATTATTACTTGATTCATATACACGAACAGAAACACCTAGATATGGAACAGATGGAACTTTCAGTAGTTTCCAATTAGATGCTCCAATGAAAAACCGAATCGATTATATTTGGGTTACGCAACCAATAACTGTAACGAAATATGCTGTACTGAACGATATGCAATATGGTCGTTTCCCTTCTGATCATTTCCCTGTAATGATCCAAGCTGTATTTTAAACGAGTGACAAACAAAATATCGAGTTTAGATAGAGTCTTTCATGGATGGATATTATTTCCATTTCCATGAAAGACTTCTTTGCACTTAGCTCATTCCTTAACTGTTTCGCCAAAACCTAACAACAAATCCAAGAAAAATGCGTATCTTTGTACCGTAATATTTCCTTATACCAACTATTACAGCAATAACATCAATGCGTATGAAGAAGATCTTAATTATCAATGGCCCGAATTTAAATTTGCTGGGGAAAAGAGAACCTACCGTATATGGCAATGATTCATTCGAAGATTATCTGAAGCAGTTACGTGAGAAATATCCACAATGCGAAATAGCCTATTACCAAAGCAATGTAGAAGGGGAATTGATCAATAAGATTCATGAAGTTGGCTTCAGCTACGATGGTATTATCTTAAATGCAGGAGCTTATACGCATACATCTATTGCCCTGCACGACGCAATCAAGGCAGTTACAACTCCGGTTATAGAGGTTCACATTTCCAATGTTCACGCCCGTGAATCTTTTCGCCATGTATCCATGATTTCTGCTGCTTGCAAAGGTATCGTCATAGGATTTGGATTAGAGTCCTACCGGCTGGCATTAGAGTCGTTTATCGGGAAATAACAAGAAGTAAATTATTCAAACTCATTAATTATATGTTAAAGCATACAAAGATTGTTGCTACTGTATCAGACCAGCGTTGTGATGTCGAGTTTATCGACGCTTTGTATAAGGCAGGCATGAATGTTGTTCGCCTGAATACAGCACACATGGATGCAGAAGGTTTATCACGTGTTGTTAATAATGTCCGTGCCGTTTCCAATCGAATTGGTATTTTGATGGATACCAAAGGCCCGGAAGTCAGAACAACCCTTACTGAAAATAAAGAGCCTATTTCATTCCAGTCAGGTGATTTGGTTAAGATCTCCGGTAATCCGAATGAAATTACTACCCGTGATCATATCTATGTTTCTTATCCTCGGTTCGTACACGACTTATCCGTTGGAAGCACCATTCTGATTGACGACGGTGATTTGGAGCTTAAGGTTCTTGAAAAACAAGAAGACTATTTGCTTTGCGAAGTGCAGAATGAAGCAACTATGGGAAGCCGCAAGAGTGTCAATGTACCGGGTGTCCGTATCAATCTGCCTTCTTTAACAGAAAAAGACCGGAAGAATATTTTATGGGCTATTCAAAATGACTTGGACTTTATTGCCCACTCTTTTGTCCGCAGCAAGCAGGATGTATTAGACATCCAGCATATCTTGGACGAATATAATAGCCCGATCAAGATCATCGCTAAAATAGAAAACCAGGAAGGTGTGGATAACATCGATGAGATTCTGGAAGCAGCTTATGGTATTATGATTGCTCGTGGAGATTTAGGTATCGAAGTAGCAGCTGAGAAAATCCCTGGAATCCAACGTGTCCTTATCCGCAAATGTGTGGAAGTCAAGAAGCCGGTGATTGTAGCTACTCAGATGTTGCATTCAATGATCAACAATCCGCGTCCTACAAGAGCAGAAGTAACGGATATCGCCAATGCCATTTATTATCGCACAGATGCTTTGATGCTAAGTGGTGAGACTGCATACGGAAAATATCCGGTAGAGGCAGTTCAGACCATGACCAAAGTAGCCCGTGAAGCAGAGAAAACAAAGTTGGCAGCCAATGACATTCGTGTTCCTATTGAAGGAAACGATTTGGATGTAACTTCTTTCCTGGCTAAACAAGCTGTAAAATCGTCATCCAAACTAAATGTCAAGGCTATCATCACCGATAGTCATACCGGACGTACAGCCCGTTATCTAGCTGCATTCCGTGGAACATCTACAGTATTTGCTATTTGTTATCGCGAACGTGTCATGCGTATGTTGTCTCTTTCATACGGAGTATGGGCCGTTCACCAGCCTTGGAACGACAGTCGCCGCGGTTATTTCTATGACGCTTTGAACCAATTGATCAAGAGCGGACGTATTACTCGCGACAATATGGTTGCCTACTTAAGTGGTAGCTTTGGAGAAGGAGGTGGAACAACATTCCTTGAAATCAACAATGTAGGAAAAGTATTAGATGCGAACAGCAACTATACATTACCTACCTTCCAGGAATAAGAAGAAAGCAAAGACATGGAAAAGATCGATATCAACGATTATATCCTGTCGCACTCAGATGACGAAGGAGCTTTACTGGCAGCCCTCAACCGGGATGCAAACGTAAATCTTCTTCGTCCTCGTATGCTGTCAGGCCATCTGCAAGGTAGAATCCTAAAGATGTTCTGTCGGATGTTACGTCCCAAACGGGCCCTTGAAATAGGGACTTACACAGCATACGCCACTTTGTGTATGGCAGAAGGTATGGAAGAAGGTTCGCTCATCCATACCATCGAGATCAATGATGAGATGGAAGACTTCATCCAGAAATATGTATCTCAGTCACCGCATAAAGACAAGATAAAGGTTCACTACGGAGATGCGATGGACATTATCCCTCAATTAAACGAGACCTTCGACTTGGTCTTTATCGATGCCAACAAGCGTTTGTACTCCGAATACTATGATTTGGTCTTTCCTATGGTACGTTCAGGAGGATTAATCTTGGCAGACAACACGCTTTGGGACGGAAAAGTAACAGATGAATATGTACCGGCTGCCGACAAACAAACACACGGTATCTTGGATTTCAACGACAAGATAAAGGCCGACGAACGGGTAGAGAAAGTCATTCTTCCTTTACGGGATGGATTAACCATGATCTGGAAGAAATAATCCACTTCTGAAGCATCAACATTCTCAGGAATTGACTATCTTTCTCCTGTCAAATTAAATGCAGATAAATACAGACAATATGGAAAGTACAAGAATCAGTAAAATAGAAAGACTGCTACAAAAAGAATTGGGAGATATCTTCCTTAAGCAGGCTAAAGGCATGCCAGGCGTACTGATCTCAGTAAGCGCCGTTCGGATCAGTCCGGATTTAAGTGTAGCAAAAGCGTACCTCAGCATCTTCCCGTCTGAAAAAGGAAAAGAACTGATGGAGGCTATACGTGCCAATACCAAAGCAATCCGTTATGATCTGGGACAACGGGTTCGTATGCAACTACGTATTATTCCTGAACTGACGTTCTTTATTGACGACTCATTGGATTATATCGAACATATCGACGAACTGTTGAAGAAATAAAATAAGGCATTGAATTTTCCTTTTTACATAGCTCGCCGATATCTTTTCTCCAAGAAATCACATAACGCGATCAATGTTATTTCATTGATTTCGGTATGTGGTGTCGTGATTGCTACTATCGCACTCGTCTGTGCCCTATCGGTTTATAATGGGTTTAACGACTTGGTTTCTTCTTTGTTCAGTCATTTTGATCCTGAACTGAAGATTACTGCCCGCTATGGAAAAGTATTCAATCCGGATAATGATACCATCCGGCAGATCCGAAATATGCCGGAAGTAGCCATTGCCAGTGAAGTTCTACAAGACAATGCCCTTATCAAATACAAAGAACGGCAGGAAGTTGGTGTCATCAAAGGAGTTGACAACCGTTTTTCCCAATTAGTCAACATTGATTCCGTCTTGATAGACGGAGAATTCAAACTATCTGATGAAGTTGCCAATTATGCTATTTTAGGAATCGGACTGGCATCTCATTTGGGTATTAATGCAGGCTTTATCTCGCCCCTTGAAATTTATGTACCCAAACGAGACCAAAAGGTCAATATGGCCAATCCGGCTACTTCATTCAACATCGGCTATTCATTTATCTCGGCTGTATTCCGGATAAACCAGCAGCAATACGACGATTATTATATGCTGATACCGCTTGAGCAGGCTCGATCGCTATTGCATTATGAAAATGAAATATCAGCTTTGGAACTCAAAATCAAAGAAGGAGTTTCAATAGAGGCCGTAGAAAAACAGATAAAAGCCCGTGTGGAAGAACGATATATTGTCCAAAACAGATTTGAACAACAAGAAGCATCCTTCAAGATGATGCAAGTAGAGAAATGGATTACCTTCCTGATTTTATGCTTCATCCTGGCAATTGCTCTTTTCAACATAGTAGGTTCTTTATCCATGCTGATGATTGAAAAGAAAGAAGATGTACAAACACTTCGCAATATGGGAGCCAACGAATCACAAATCCAGCAGATTTTCTTATTCGAAGGTTGGATGATTTCTGGTTTTGGTGCCATCTTTGGCATATTGGTTGGCTTAATTCTTTGCCTCATACAACAAGAATACGGACTAATTCAACTGGGAGATACAGCAGGAGCCTTCATCATTGATGCTTATCCGGTACATGTCTTGCCGGGTGATATCTGCATGATCTTCATTACTGTATTAGTTATCGGATTCCTGGCAGCCTGGTATCCCGTACGATACCTTGGAAGAAAGTGGATTCGGAAATAGAAGGATCAGCACAGACTTGCGTCACCATTAAGTTTACCAGTCTGTGCTATTCCATTACTATTCTGTTCATTTCTCAATCAACAAATGCTCAACCTCCTTACCAGAAAGGTCATAAATGCGAATATCCATCTTCTTATTATCCACATCAGCCTTCAACAATGAATTGTTTGAATTAACGAGGATCGGAAAACGTACACCATCTTCCCCGGCATTCTTGAGGATTGTCCGATGTAAATGTGCACACAAATAGACATCCGGATTCGCCTCATTCAACAAGGGAATAAACTTCTCCGCGATATCCAGCTCACCATGCCAGCCACCAAAAGGAGGCATATGGCAAACGATAACTTTAAATGGAGCCTGCTTATACAAATCTGAATGTAATACCGTTTTCAACCATTCTGCCTGCTTTGTTCGATATTCATCATAAGCTGTTATTCCATAATATTCAACGTCCGTATCAGGTTTATCTTCACCACAATCCAGAACAACAAAGCAAACAGGTCCCTGACGGAACATATAAAAGAGTTCTTCTTCTTTCGGATTAAAGTATTGCTGAAACTCAGGAGCCATAGGTCCTCTCGTTTCATGATTACCCCGACAATAATACATCGGAACCGAACCGGCAAACAATTCCACTGATTTATCCATAAATCCACCAAACAGCTGCTCCTGGTCTTCTGCTATCGATACCATATCCCCATTAAACAGAAACAAATCCGTTTTCTTCAGGTCACACTGTTTAATCATTTGTTCCAATACATCATTCCTTCCATGAATATCATTGACCATAGCAAACGAGACTTGCGGCTTATTTATATCATTCGTAATAAATGATAATGGCTCTTTCCCATATACATCCGTTGAAGCCATACTTCCATAAATAACCTTATGCCCATCATGTTCTAATACCTCTTGTACACAAACACGATAACGATACCGCGTACCCGGTTGCAAACCCGTTACTTTCACAGCATGAATCGTTGACGTTACTTTGATTCCTATCCTGGTATCAAAGATCTTTTTCCGTTCTTTCGCATAAAAATGACTTGCATCATCAGGAGCCATCTCCAACCACCCCACCGATGGTTTATCCGATATCCAAACAATTGTAGCTTCCTGTTCTCCTAAGTTCTGCAAATAAGGTCCATGTAAAATCTTTATATCACACCAAGCTGGCAAAGCAACCAGCAACATCAATATACTTAACCAATAAAATCTTGTTTTCATATTAACTTCATATTAAAGAATCCTATTTCTCGCTCTAATTTATGCAAGAAATAGGATTCAACAAAAAACTCAACCAAAAATATTAATAACCATCATTCTGAACTAACTGAGGATTTGCATCTAATTCAGCTTGAAGAAGAGGTAAATGAAACTGCTTCTTATCGAAATATCGGACCTCTATCAATTGATCTTCACGAGGAGCATTGGGATCTATAACAGCCCGGCGATCTGGATCCGGTTCGTCATAATCAACTGTTCCACAAAATCTTAGTAAATCTCCCGGCATAACCGCTTCTGCCACCTTACGCCCTGTTTTAGAACCATTCTTATCATATTCATCCCAACGTACGATGTCTTCATAACGGAAGCCTTCTCCTGCCAATTCAATGGTACGTTCACGTCTTACCAACTCACGAACTTGAGCTTGCGTTACATATTTACTACGATCCACAGCAATATGGCCACCTCGTATACGCAATTGGTCTATAATATCCATAGCTCCCTGCAAATCCTGATTAAGTTCAACTAAACATTCAGCTTTTGTCAACAAGATTTCTGCATATCTGAAGATAATCGGACAAAGTCCATCATCATTCATCGCCGTAGAATATTGAGACTGATTCGGATACAAATATTTTGCCCATAACATTCCTGTATGAGAAGCATTATCTGCTGCCAAATAATAATCTTTGTTTGTAGAACCATCCGGAAGGGTCTTATCCAGCGTATTCATAACTCGAGGAATATTATTACGTCCCATCCAATCTATACCTGAATAAATAACTGTATTCTTCAATCGCGGATCTCGGTTAGCAAACGGATGTGTTGGGTCATAACCTGAACCCGGCTCATCAATCAGTTTCCCATCTGCCATTTCAAACATATCCACTAAATTCTTTGTTGGTGAATACGAAGCCCAGCCTCCATCTGCATTGTTATAAAAACGGATCACATCCGTATAAGCATAAGTTGTTTGGACATGTTCATACGTACAGATAATCTCCTTGGAATTTTGTCCTGCCATTGAGAACATATTCAAAAAGTCTGGATCTAATTCATATTGTCCTAACCCAATTACCTTATTGGCAGCCTCCAACGCAGCTTCATAATTTCCCCACAACAAGTTAAAACGAGCAATCATTGACAAAACAGCACCTTTGGCTATCCGACCTTTTTCTGCCGGCTTTTCATTAATATGTTCAGCACTCCAGTTCAAATCTTCTAACGCAAAAGCCTTTACTTCCGATTCCGGATTTCTGGGAAGTTTAGCTTCATCGGCCGACTCCGGTACAAAATCCATAATTACGGCATCTCCATACCATGTTGCCAAATAAGCATGACTATATCCACGGATAGCACGAACCTGAGCTAAAAAGTTATTTTTCTCCTCTTCTGTCATCTCAGTAGCAGGAACACGATCAATATTTTCAATCACAAAATTACACCGACGAATTGTTTCATACTGACGCCAATAATTAGGAGCTCCTGCGGAAGAGATTCCACCACGCCCCATATCTCTCATGTACGATGCATTGGTATAATTAAATCCTATATCAGAATAACTATCTTCATAAAAGATAAATTTCGATCCGACATAATTATTAACCCACCAGTTGTATGCAGCTGTCACTGCAGCATCTACATCACTGGAAGTCTTCCAAAATGTTTCATTAGTCAATTGATCTTTAGGTGTCACATCAAAGAAATCATCACAAGATGTAAAACCAATCAAGCAAGAAATAACTACTAATATTTTATGTAACTTCATATCTTTATTATCATTTAAAATGTTATATTAAGACCAAAAGAATGACTTCTACTAACTGGATACATATCCAAATTTCCTGATGGAGCTTCCGGATCTGCATTAAATGGTAAGCTATCGAATGTCAGAAGATTTTCTCCCGTATAATAAATCTTAGCATTAGCGATACCCAATCTGTTTGTCCAGGACTTAGGTAAAGTATAGCTAAAATTAATATTCTTAAGACGAAGATAATCTGAATTCATACACCAAAAAGATGAATATACTCTACTAGGTGAACTGATTGAATTCTCTTCCAAAAACATTCTAGGCCATTCTGTATCCGTATTTTCCGGAGTCCAGGCATCCAACCAGTTTGTACTTGGATGAGATGTATCTCCAATAAAAGAACCTACAACGTCACGAGAATAATAACGGCTTGTACCTGTTACTCCTTGCATGAATATAGACAAGTCAAAATTCTTCCAACCTGCACTTAATGTCAAACCATAAGTTCCTTTGGGTTGCTGTGTTCCCTTAATAACACGGTCATCTTCTGTCAATTTACCATCACCATCGACATCCTTGATTCGGAAGTCTCCACCTTTAAATGGTAATGACCACGGATTTCCATATTGTTCTTCATAAGCAGCAGCTTCATCATCACTTTGGAATAATCCATCGACTTCATACACATAAAATGATTCATAAGCCTCACCTACACGATTGTTCGTATATCCACTTATAATTTCATCTACACCAGCCAGATCTAACAATTTATTCTTATTATATGAGAAATTTGCATTAACCCCCATTCTCCAGTCTTTATTGAAAGAATGATTCCAGCTGAAGTTTAACTCCACACCACTGTTTCTCAAAGCGCCCTTATTATCTTGATAAGTTCCAGAGATTCCAAACGTATCAGACACAGGAATATCCATAATTATATCCGTAGTCTTTCTATTGTAATATTCGACGCTCAATATAAACTCATCCAAAAAGTTTGCATCAAAGCCAATACCCCAGTTTGTTGATTTTTCCCAAGTAATCGTTGGTACTTTATGGCTCACCACCGTAATACCTTGATGAACTGTTCCACCAAAAGGATAATTCTTTCCGATATACAAAGTCGGTAACGAAGGATAGTATTCATCAGAAACAGCATCCTGATTTCCTAATAAACCCCAAGAAGCACGAAGCTTCAAAGACTGTAACCAATCTCGTGTATTATTCATAAAGCCTTCTTCTGAAAGACGCCATCCTGCAGAGAATGAAGGGAAGTATCCCCATCTATATCCTTTGGCAAATCGAGAAGATGCATCCGCTCTAAAATTAGCTTCTAACAGATACTTTCCTTTATAGTCATAATTAATACGTCCGAAATAAGATAATAAAGCTAACTCTCGAGAATAACCACTATTGGTCTGAGTTGATGAATCACCACCGTTTAAATCAGTAATATCACTACTGGGAAAATCTTTCCTGAAAGCATTCAAGATTCTATAATCATATTTCTCGATCTTATAACCTGCCATAACTTTCAAGTTATGATCCTCATTAAATGTTTTCGCATAATTAGCCAAAGCATCTAATGTATAACGACTCCAACGGGTTACTGTTTCCGTCAACTGATCAGGACCATGGTAATTTGTATCATCATACCAGCATTCTTTTCTATAATCCTTATCTTCCTGCATATTGGTTACATAAGCACCCTGTAGAGTAAATGTAAGACCATCTATCGGTTGATAATCAAAAGCCAATATACCCGAGAAATTCTGCTGCAAATGATATTTCCGGCTATTGATATCAATCCAAGCTGCCGGATTTCCATCCGATATCGAACCATAAGATCCATCTTCCTTTTTATAGGGTACCCACGGAGCTATTCGATTAGCCTGCCAGATAAACTGACTAGATCCTCCTCCATAAGAAGCATTTGGTTCTGAATAATTATTATGGATGAATGCCATATTTGTCCGCATAGTGAACTTATCAGATAATTTCATATCTAAATTCGTTCGTAAATTGAACTGCTGGCGATCAGAATTCTTTAAGGTACCTTCCTGTCCTAAGAAACCTCCTGATGCCATATATTTCACATCATCAGAGCCTCCACTTACATTCAAATTATGCTTATGCATAAAACCTGTTTGGTAAATATAGTCTGTCCACACGGTATTGGGATGCCCGTAAGGATCTGTACCATCTCTAAACAGTTGAAGATCTTCTTCTGTAAAACGTGGAGAAGCCCCGCTTTGAGTTAATAACTGATTATAAAGACGGGCATAATCATAAGAACTCAATCGATCTATTAATGTTGTTACATCAGAGAAACTTACATTCCCATTATAAGATACTGTAGTTTTTCCTTTCTTTCCTCGTTTTGTCGTTACCAAAATAACTCCATTAGCAGCCTTTGAACCATAGATGGCCGCAGAAGCAGCATCTTTCAATACAGAAATAGATTCTATATCATTAGGATCAATAGAATCAAATGTACCTGTTTCTATTCCATCTACTAAAATATAAGGATTTGCGTTATTTAATGTACCAACTCCTCTGACACGTATAGTCGAAGCATCATTTCCCGGCTGACCAGTTCCTGAAGTAATAGTTACTCCTGGAGTCAACCCCTGAAGTGCTGAAGACACGTTTGTAACAGGGCGATTTACCAAATCTTCTTTGCTTATCGTACTTACGGCTCCTGTCAGATTTACTTTTGCTTGAGTTCCATATCCTACTACTACTAACTCATCTAAGGCTTCTGCATCTTCTTTCATGATGATAGATAGTGAAGTTTGATTACCAAGCTTAACTTCTTGATTAGCAAATCCTATATAAGAAACAACTAGAACAGCATCCTTATCTACTTCTTCTAAGGCAAATTTTCCATCTACATCAGTAATAGTTCCAATGTTTGTACCTTTTACCATAACATTAGCACCAATAACAGGCACACCTACCTGATCAACCACTGTACCCTTTATCTTACCGTTTTGCTGCGTTACATTACTTATCACTTGAAGGGGCACTTTTGAATTTATACTCTCAGCAAAAGTAGAAGAGACACACATTACGCCCAATAAAGAGGTTAACTTAAACACGCTTAAACTGCGCTTATATTCGGCTAACAACAAGGTTTGAGTCACCTTGATTTTCTTTTTTTCCATAAACCTATCGTAATTAATTTGGTATTCGATTTAATTTTTATTAAGTCATTAATTATGACTCCTATAAAAAGGATATATCATCCATCTGATATTCCATGACTTTTTTATACTTTTCTATTCATGTTTATTCTTCTTCATAGGCTTTTTATTTTTGATTGATTATATTTATTATTTTATCAGCCGAAAAACTCAAGGTTTTCATCGGCACTTTTGATTTCGTATAATTTCTTGTTAGCTTCTTTTCCCAATAGACTTACTAGGAAACTTTTGTAATAATTCATTTTTGATCGTCCAGCAAATCTATTTTGGTCAAAAACGAGAATTACGTTTAAGCGTCCTACTACCCAAGAAACAATATAACATAAACAGCACATAAAGGATCATTACAAAGAAATATGTATTTCTCCATTCCATAATCACCTCCTTTTTCTATCTAACCTATATAATTTTAAGTATATAAAATTTCTTCTAATTCTATTTTTATCTTATCCGAGATATACAATACTTTCCTTCTCTCTCGAACAAAAGATATCTAAGAATAATCAAAATTTCCGATCAATCATCGATTTATATAATATCATAAACGATGGTTAAATTATTGATATCCGCAAATATAATTAATTAGTATTTAACAAGCAAATATTATATGATATATTTAATATATGCTCTTTAATAGTTAAATTTCTCCCCAATATGTAAATAAATCCAGCTCAGAAGAAATATTTATCTCACAATTTATAATCTTCTATTTCAAATATCATTAAATTAAATAAACTAAAATATTCCAGTACAGCATACATCTTTTAATAAAAAGAACCCTATTCCTTGTCTGAAACCATGCAAGAAATAGGATTCTATTATATATAAAGTTTCATTTGAGAAACCTTCTTACTTCGCTCTCTCTCTATTTTTCAACTGAACTCTTTTCCATGTAGCATTTGGGCATCTGCCATAAACTCTTTGATACGATGTTCGTCTTCACGTTTACAAATCAGCAGAACATTTCCCGACTCGGCAATGATATAATCATTCAAACCTTGAATAACGGCCATTCGTTCCGGATCGGCCAAAGCAATCACATTACCACTACTTTCATACAACAATGTCTGAGCTTTTAATGGAGCGTTATTATTTTTGTCTTTTGGAGCAATATCATACAATGATCCCCATGTACCTAAATCGGCCCAACCAAAGTCAACACAAAGCATATATACATTTTCAGCTTTTTCCATAACGGCGTAATCAATAGAGATATTCGGGCAATATGGGAAATTCTGTGTAATAAATGTACGTTCTTCTGCTGTATTGAATTCAGGCAAACCTAAATCAAAGCGGGCCGTAACATCAGGCAAATATTTATGAAGTGCATTAATAATGGCATTTACATTCCACAAGAAAATACCCGAATTCCAGAAAAATTCTCCACTTTCATAAAAGACCTTGGCCAAATCCAAATTCGGCTTTTCTGTAAAGGTCTTTACTTTAGAAAACCGATTCTCTGCTTCGTCACAACTTTGAATATAACCATAACCTGTTTCCGGACGACTCGGACGAATCCCCATGGTTAACAATATATCCTGACCATCAACAAAATCCAATCCTTTCCGTACATCATCCAAAAACTCTTCTTCTTTCAAGATCAGATGATCACACGGAGCTACAACCATATTGGCATTTGGATTCAAAGCCCGTATATGATAAGCCGCATAAGCAATACACGGAGCCGTATTACGACGAGCTGGTTCTAGCAAGATCTGACGAGCATCCAGTTCAGGCAATTGCTGCTTGATCAGGTCTGCATACAATTCATTTGTTACGATATATATATTTTCCGCCGGAATAATCTTCGCGAAACGGTCATACGTCATTTGCAGCAAAGTACGGCCAGTTCCAAAAAAATCAAGGAACTGTTTTGGATAAGCTTCCCGACTAAACGGCCAGAAACGACTTCCAATACCACCGCCCATAATAACACAATAATTGTTGGTCATAGTTTAATAGACTTAGAAAGTTATACACACTACAAATCTAACGAAATAATCTTTGATTTAGCCTGCCAGAAAAAAAAAGTTGAAAAAAAGCGGAGAAATATTTGCAGGTTCAAAAAAAAGCCTTACCTTTGCATCGCAATTGAGAAACAAAGCTACTCAATCAAAGCAAAAGTTGATCAAATGCCCAGATGGCGGAATTGGTAGACGCGCTGGTCTCAAACACCAGTGGATTCACTTCCATGCCGGTTCGATCCCGGCTCTGGGTACTAATAAAGACAAATTCAATTAGTTTGAGTTTGTCTTTTTTCTTTTTATATAACTGATTGGATCACCTATAATCAAAGTTCTGTCCTTTACTGCTTTTTATATAAAAGAACAGCAACACTTCTTCTCAACACAAATCAGAACAAACGACAGTATTTTTCAATCAATCGCCATAATCGCTCTTCGTCTACTTCCATCACAATCCGTACAGGTTGCGTACCCATAGGTGGATTATATGGAAAAGCTAACGACTGTCCGTAGGAAAGTCCTTGTTGGGTATTGATATCTACATGACATATCATCTCCCGCTTAAGAATGGAAGAATCCATACACAAAGCAGCAGCTACAATATCCCAAATATGCCACACTGTATCCGGACGTTCCTGAAATGTCGTTTGCAGAAAATTATCATGCGACATGGCTTGAAGCTTATCATCTTTCAACAGTCCAATAATGCGGTCAAAACGTTCCTTACGCAATTCAATCCGGTCACATACATCCAAGCCAACTACAATCTGTTCCTTAAATGGAGTTCGCAGGGCAATTTGTGCAGCCTCCGGATCATACCACCAGTTAAATTCGGCAGCTGGAGTCGTGTTTCCCGGTACTGTAAAAGCTCCGCCCATATAAACAACCCGCTTGATAAGCGGAACAATCTCGGGAGCCATCCTGACAGCCATCGCTAAATTACAACAAGGGCCAATAGCCAAGACTGTTACCTCATGAGGATATCGTTTTACTTGTTCTATAATAAAATTGACCGCATGCATATCGGCTGGCTCAATAGTAGGTTCTTGCTTATAGCGGGAAACATAACCATCTTTCCAAGAGGTTGGTTCTTCATAAGCAAATGATCCTAAATATCCTTCTCCATAACCAAATAATCGGATTTCTTCCTTGATATTCTCCTTCCGGTTAGGAGCCAATGGCAAACGAACGCCTTGCAACACTGGTACATCTGTTACACCAATCGCTTCTAACTGACGGATAGCGTAAGCGGTTCCTTCAGAAACCCAGGTGTTGCCTGCCACCACAGTAACTCCCAATAATTCTATATCCGGAGCTTTTGCCAACATCATCATGGCGATACCATCGTCAAAAAGCTCTACCACATCGGTATCCAGAATTATTTTCTGGCGACGATCATCACCAGCCCATCCCAAAGTAACGCCACAAAACAGAATGAAAACTAAACAAAACTGCCTCATACTTCCTATTTTTACTCCAAAACTACAAAAAATACCGGGTAAATTTCAGATCTACTATTGCTTTATTTCCAACGACTGATACTTAACGACAGGATTATTTTAAAGAACTGAAGATTACATATATTCTTTGTACAAGAAATAAAATTCGTTACATTTGTAAAAGCATGTACAATTCATTGTAACTTAAGTTTGAGGTGATATGAAAAGGAACTATCCGGTAGGCATACAAAACTTTGAAAAGATACGCAATGGGAATTATTGCTACATCGACAAAACGGATCTGATTTATCAGCTGATAAAGTCCGGTCAATATTATTTCTTAAGTCGTCCCAGACGATTTGGAAAAAGTCTGCTCATATCTACCTTAGAAGCTTATTTCCAAGGGAAGAAAGAACTATTTGAAGGGCTTGCCATAGAACAACTGGAAAAGGAATGGATAGAATACCCTATTTTGCATTTGGATCTGAATGCCCAAAAGTATGATACGCCGGAAAGTTTATACAGCATACTGAATAATGCGTTGTGCATTTGGGAAAGCCTTTACGGAAGCCGCCCCAGTGAAACCAATCTGTCCCTGCGTTTCCAAGGAGTAATTCAACGGGCAGCCGAGAAATGGAATCGCCCCGTCGTGATCCTCATTGATGAATATGATAAACCCATGCTTCAGGCCATAGGGAACGAACCTTTGTTGAACGACTATCGCAATACATTGAAAGCTTTTTACGGAGTAATGAAGAGTTGCGACAAGTATATCCAGTTTGCCCTGCTTACTGGAGTAACCAAATTCAGCAAAGTCAGTGTATTCAGTGATCTAAATAACCTGATGGATATTTCCATAGACAACCGATTTGCCAACATATGCGGTATCACGGAAAAAGAGCTTCTCAGCAACTTCAAGGAGGACATCGTAGAACTTGGGCAAAAGAATGGTATGACCGAAGAAGAAACAAAGGCTTACCTCAAAGATATGTATGATGGATATCATTTCGTGGAATACGGTGATGATATATATAACCCGTTCAGCCTGCTGAATACATTTGCAAAGATGAAGTTCGGCAGTTATTGGTTCGAGACCGGAACGCCAACTTTTCTGGTTGAGCTCCTTAAACATAGCGAATATGATTTGCATAGGCTGACCGAAGAAATGACCTCTGCCGATTCACTTGGAGGAATAGACACCATGTATTCTAATCCTATACCCATTCTGTACCAAAGCGGTTATTTAACCATTAAAGGATATGATAAGGAATTTCAAGTTTATTACTTGGGATTTCCTAATAAGGAAGTAGAAGAAGGTTTCACCAAATTTCTATTACCTTGTTACGCTCACTTACAGACAGGAAATCCATCTTTCGAAATCATGAGCTTTGTAAAGGATGTACGAAACGGTGATATAAACGCATTTCTAAAACGTCTGCAAAGTTTCTTTTCTGATATTCCGTATGAACTGGCACGCGATCTGGAACTACACTACCAGAATGTTCTCTTCATCGTATTCAAACTATTAGGATTCTATACTCAGGTCGAATATCATACGTCCAACGGACGAATAGATATGGTTGTCAAGACCGAGCAATACATTTATGTCATGGAATTCAAACTGAATGGTACAGCCGAAGAAGCGTTGAAACAGATCCATGATAAGCAATACGCCTTGCCTTTCATTTCCGATAATCGAAAACTATATAAAATAGGTGTAAACTTCAACCAGGAAATAAGAGGTATTGAGAAATGGATTGTTGAAGAATAGCAGAGCGAGCATCTTTGTCATCGATACTCGCTATACTACATGAAACGTTATTGTGCAATCATCCTGAAATCATTACATTCGATTCTTTCGATCCTGTTTCTATCGCAAAGAGTTTCCACTAAAGATACGAATCATTTATATACCTTCATTCACTAACAGATAATACACCAGCGCCCAATCTTGATCATTTGCATAAGGATCATAAAACTGGCCTTTTACGCCATCAATCTTGTAAGGATACAGATATGCACACGAAGCTTTCCCATCCTCGAAGAAAAGACAAAGGTTGTTGCGCACGATATTCTCTGCTCGTTTCTGATAAGATAAATCACCGGTACATTGTGCGTAATAATGATAAACAGCGGCCGTCACCGTACTCCAATAATGCGGAAAAGTATCTCCAAACATTTCTCGCTTGCCAAACCAATAACCATCCCAATGCCGGATGGCAACATCATTCAGATGAAAACTGGGCTGGAAACCATTGAAGGCTTCTACTACCGGCAACTGACGTTTTACTTCATCCAGGTACTTCTGTTCCCGGGTTACCAGATAAAGCTGGGCGAGGAACTGTACGGCTGGAGCAACAATACTCTGTTCATAATTTACTTCAAACTTAGGATAATTCAGTCCGTTGCGGATAAACACATCACCCGTTTTCTTAAAATCAGCCAGCAACTTCTGATATTCCTTTTTCATTCCGGCCATTTCCAGCGACTCTAATCCGATCTGCACAGGAATACCAATGGCATAAAAGCCATATCCAAACTGACGAAACATCGACTGCAATGTTTCATATCCATCAACAGCAAACTGTTTGTCGCCGGTAGCCTGATACATCTGAAAATAGAATTCTGCCACCCACATGTAATTATATCCTCGGTTCCGGTTGGTTTGATCAACACTCGAATAAGTTACATAGTCTTTCGTCTGCAACTTCTCCCGGAGAAACTTGGCATATTTCAGTAAAGAAGATTTCAAGGATTCCTCTTTCGTCAGGCGGAATCGTTTGGCCAGCAACACACCCATGCCTACACGTTCCGCTCCTTCGTCGCGATCCACCGGATTACAATTCGGCGTATCATTCAAATAGATACTGTCTCCTTCATTATCATATATCATATAAGCCCCATAACGAGGGTCTGAAAGATGGTCCATTTGCTGATGCATACGGATAAACGCTACACGTTTCTCTAACAATTCTCGTTCGCTGCTGATCACCAATAAGTCTGCGTGCGTCTGCTTTCCTCCATCATATATAAAATCCAAACGCACTTCTCCCAATTGCTTCAACGGAACTTCCACAACATACCGGTCATTTTCCCGCTTAACTGCAACAGGAACACCGTTCAACCGGGCCTCATAGTTTTCCAGAGGCCTGGCCGAAACTATTTCCATGCGTGCTGTTTCTCCTTTCTGATACACATATTTATCACAAGAGACCAACAAACTACCAGACTCCAACAACTTCTGTTTGAAGTCATCATTCCCTTCATGCGAGAAAAGCTTCCAGGCCAAGGTATAGCTGGCTCCTGGTTTTAAGTATAAATCCGGCGGATTCAAAGCAAAAACACCCCGATACTGTGAATTACCTTTTTCGGCGCCCCGTTCCCAGATTTCATAACTTTTTATGGCACCTTCCGTAACAACCAGACCGACATGAGGAGCAAAACTACCCATGCGTAGAGCATTCAGATAAGCAGCACTCTCTCCATTCCACACTTGTACGTTGGTCCGCGCCTGGATACATTCCTCCGCTCCCGGATAATTATCGTTGAATGGTGTATAAATACCTATATCATATAATGATACGGCCTCCTTCCCTTCATTACTGAAAGTATATTCTTCTGTCAAGTCACCATTTTGGAATATACGCTTCACCTGAATACGGATATCTCCCTCGCGATAAACCACATCTGTTCCATCCGAATTGATTTCAACCGGATTATTCCACATTTTCTTTATACTTTCATGCCCTTGTGTCAAGGTAAAATAACCTAAGCCCCAGGCCAGATCTTCCCTGACCCACGGATATTGCGTACCGTCTGTTTTTATCAGCCAGTTCATCTCTGTTTTATCTTTTTCAACTTTCAGCTGATTGATAGCCCCATTATGAAGATTCATCTCCACCTGAAGAGGTGACTTCTCGGCATACGAAAATAGAGATGCAAACGAAAGGAGCATGCAAGCTCCTATTTTTTGGAATAAATGCGTATCCATGGTTATTCTTTATTAGATAATAATCCGTCAAGAACCGGTTTATCCGTTTCCAGACTTTATTGTCAGAGTTTTTTTCTTGTCAGGGCAAATTTAAGATTTTTCTCACAGTAATCAGATGGAATTCTTACTTTCTGAACACTATTCATTCGCTTCAGAATACTTTCACCAAAGAATTTAGCAAGGGAATAAAATTTATCCCCTTCTAACTATTTGGATTTTTCTCCTATCAAAAAAGACAAAGACACAGATAAATTATTTAGTTCACGCCATGAACTACTTAATCCACGACGTGAACTAAGTAATCCACGATGAGAACTAAGTAATCCACGACGTGGATTAAAGAATAAATAGTGAGAACTGAAAGAATAGCCTCTTGATTTATTTTTTAACTTTGTCTGTTATTTGAAATGAACCTCTGATTGTCGGAAAGAAACATTATGAAGAACATTATCCAAAGCATCCGGTCGGCCTATCCTGTTTCTGATACTTCCATTCAAGCACTGGAGGCTTGTCTGACGTTATGCCATTTTCCGAAGAGATATCTATTGGTGAAGGAGAATATATTCTGTAAATATGCTTATTTCATTGAGGAAGGAATGACCCGCTCTTACTGGCTGGTCGACGGAGAAGAGATTACCACATCGTTTGCAGGCGAAGGAAGCATCGTATTCAGCATGGACGAACTCTATTACCAGAAAGTGAGTGAAGAATTCGTTGAAACCCTCGAAGAAGTCGTGGCTTACCGTATCTTGCTGACTGACCTGATTCATCTTTTCGAGACGAATATCGAATTATGCAACTGGGGAAGAATCATACATCAGAATGAATATCGGCGTCTGCACCGCAGCCACAAGGAACGCCTTACACTTCCGGCAAAAGAGCGGTATGAAGCATTCAAGGAACAGTTTCCGGATGTCTGCCAGCGCGTCAATCTCGGATTTATCGCTTCTTATCTGGGAATTACACTTTCGACACTCAGTCGGCTGCGGGCAAATGGATGAAGCCAGCCGACGATTTTGACATAGGACAAACTTTTCCCCGAAAATAGGTCATACATTTGTCTTTCATATAAACCAAACATTATCATCCATGTCAAAAACTAAAATTTCTGCGGCCGCCTTTGCGGATACGAAGCCCCATTATGAATTGCTGGATGGGCTGCGAGGCGTAGCTGCTCTGCTTGTTGTATTCTATCACATTTTCGAAGGTCTCTCGTTTGCTGCCGGAGGAACGCTGATCACCACCATTAACCACGGGTATTTAGCGGTCGATTTCTTTTTTATCCTTTCCGGTTTTGTTATCGGCTATGCCTACGACGACCGCCTGGGGAAAACCATGTCTCTCGGAAATTTCTTCAAGCGCCGCTTGATCCGCCTGCACCCGATGATCGTCATGGGAGCCGTTATTGGTGCCGTCACGTTCTGTATTCAAGGAAGCGTACAATGGGATGGAACGAAGATAGCGACCTCGATGGTGATGTTGGCTTTGCTTTGCGCCATGTTCTTCATACCGGCGGTTCCGGGTGTGCGTTATGAAGTACGCGGCAACGGAGAGATGTTTCCGCTCAACGGTCCCAGCTGGTCACTATTCTTCGAATACATCGGAAATATATTATACGCGTTATTCATTCATCGGTTATCCAAGAAGGCACTGGCCGTACTCGTCGGCATATTGGGCGTCTTCCTGGCTTGGTTTGCCTTGTTCGATGTCTCAGGCTACGGCATGATCGGAGTGGGCTGGACGCTCGACAGCGTGAACTTCCTGGGCGGATCACTGCGGATGCTTTTCCCCTTCACGATGGGAATGCTGCTATCACGCCACTTCCGGCCAATGCAGATACGAGGCGCATTCTGGATCTGCTCGGTTGTCCTGCTCCTTCTCTTCTGTGTGCCTTACATCGAAAGCAACGGACCGATTAGTCTGAACGGATTGTTCGAGGCTGTTTGTATTCTCTTCGTCTTCCCAATTCTGGTATGGATTGGTGCTTCGGGCAAAACGACCGACAAGCGATCTACGCAGATCTGCAAATTCCTGGGAGATATTTCATTCCCGCTCTATGCCGTGCACTATCCAGTTATGTACTTATTCTATGCCTGGTTGATTGACAACAAACTTTATACCTTCGGCGAGGTATGGCCCACGGCCTTGATGGTTTATATCGGCAGTATTCTGCTGGCTTATCTGTGCCTGAAATGCTACGACGAGCCCGTCAGAAGATGGCTGACAAAGAAATTGATGCCTAAGAAACCAGCGGCGTAAGCCTTCTGTAAGGCTACAAAAAGCCCAGCGCCCCGCGCGGAGACTTTTGCAACGCTACAAAAGCACCAGCGCGAGGCGCTGAAAACACATATCATATCATTGCAACTTAAACTGAACAGGAAGAATGTAGCGCACGGCAACTACTTCACCCTTTTGCTTTCCGGGAATCCATTTCGGCATAGCCTTCACTACGCGAAGAGCTTCCGCATCCAAAGCCGGATCAACGCCTCGTTCCACTTTCACCTGCTTGATATTTCCTTCTTTATCCACCACAAAGCTAGTCACAACACGTCCCTGAATGCCATTTTCCTGGGCAATCACCGGATATTTGACTTCAGCAGCCAGATACTTGAACAAAGCTGGTAGCCCACCCGGGAACGAAGGCTGTTCTTCTACTAGCGTGAAGATTTGTCCTTCTACCACATCATCATTCGCCTTTTCCACACTAAGTTGACTCTGCGCATCATCAGCTTTCATGCCATTCGGATCTATTTCCAAGCGGATTTTCATACCGTCTTTTACATCTTTCACGGCGATCTCCTTGGGTTGAAATCCTGGCATCGAAATTCTCAAAGTGCCATCAGCCGGAGCTTCCAGAGCAAATTCTCCATCCAAATCAGTAATGGATCCCGAAGTTGTGTTTTTAATCACCACAGCTGCACCCACAATAGGCGCCACATCATCCACCACCACAGCCGAAACCTTTACAGTTCCATTTCCATCAGTCTGCTTAGCCGACGGCGTATTACAATTACTGAACGTCAGCAGCAGGGCGATCAAAGGAAGCCATACAAGAAGCTTCACTTGCTCTATTCTTTTTGAAGGTTGTTTGTTCATCATACGAATTCTGTTTTTTAGAGATGATACATTAAAATTACTATATAAATGAGCTGCAGCCTGAGGAGAAGTAGAAAGCCCCAACAGATGATACTGATAACATTTGCGGTCGCATCCGGCGTGTAGAACCGAATCGTCGGCCAGATATTCCAAGTTATCACGTATTTCTTTCCGAAGAAGCCAGACAAACGGATTAAACCAAAGCAAACACGTCATACATTCGGCAAACAGAATATCCAACGAATGCCATTGAAGCGCATGCGTCTGCTCGTGTATAAGAACTTCCCGCCATTCACTTTCGGAATGCGACGGCGGATAAACGAAAATCCAACGGAAGAAAGAGAATGGTCCACCGGGCGATTTTAAGTGGCAAATTGCAAAACCATCTACCGCCTGATGATCCGTACAAATATATAAGTAAACAAGACTTCCGATTCGAAGAAAGAAGCGTAGGAAAAGAAGCGACGTCACCAAGCCATACAGCATCCACCAAGAGAAATGCCCATGAGTCGCTGTCGGATGATCCGCAACCACCAAAACATTTGGCAAAGTTACCCAATCGTCCACAGGCAATACATTACGCATCACCTGAACCGGCTCCTGTATCCACAGCCATTCATCCCAGAAAGGAAATGAAATCGCCACCAGCCAGAAACTCCACAAGAGAAAACGACGGGTATGGAAGAAAGTATCCTTCGCAAACATCCACCAGTAAATCCCGTAGAAGAGGGCAAGAGCCACATTCACTTGTATCAGATAATCGACTGAGAACATAGCCTACTCCTTTCCTGTTTCGATTTTCTCGATAATATCCCGCAAATCATCCGCAGAAATCTTTTCTTCTTTCGCAAAGAAAGAGACCAGTTCTTTATAGGAATTCGAAAACAGATTGCTTACGGCATCTTTCATAAAAGCCGTACGATATTCTTCCCGACTAACTAATGGATAATATTCATAGACATTCCCACAACGGCGGTTCTTTACATAACCTTTCCGTTCCAGATTCTTTACAACCGAAGCCAAAGTAGTATAAGGAGGCTTCGGTTCCGGATATTTCTCCTGAAGCATCCGAACAACACAGGGGCCAATCTCCCATATCAATCGCATAGCCGTTTCTTCTTGTGCAGTTAACTTTTCCATATATCAATCAATTACGAGAACAACGCAAATCTACGAAACTTTCGTAGATCCACAATCAAGAAACGGTTAAATAAGATTAATCCTACGAATCAACACGAAAAAAGCCGGTTCAACAAAATGTTGAGTCGGCTTTCATTCTCTCTCTAAAACGGCGGCTACCTACTCTCCCACTGTTACGCAGTACCATCGGCGTGACGAGGCTTAACTTCTCTGTTCGGAATGGGAAGAGGTGGATCCCTCGTGCTATAACCACCTTAAGCTCTTTTTGGTGTATCTTTTGAACTTGCCGTACATTCCGTAAAGTCTCCAAGAAGACTTCTTTCACTTACTGGATATCAATCCTTATTCCGATAAGAAAGTTTCGGGCTATTAGTACTGCTCGGCTTCGCCATTACTGACCTTACACCTGCAGCCTATCAACGTCATCGTCTTTGACGACCCTCGTAAGGAAATCTTATCTTGAGGTTGGCTTCGTACTTAGATGCTTTCAGCACTTATCCTTTCCAGACTTAGATACCCGGCGGTGCACCTGGCGGTACAACCGGTAAACCAGTGGTCTGTCCAACACGGTCCTCTCGTACTAGTGTCAGATCCCCGCAAATTTCCTGCGCCCACGATAGATAGAGACCGAACTGTCTCACGACGTTCTGAACCCAGCTCGCGTGCCACTTTA